>ENA-OOXM01000488-OOXM01000488.1-human-gut-metagenome-genome-assembly--contig:-NODE-488-length-35940-cov-6.312192_pt1 | contig 35940 bp, 28 predicted proteins | sample MGYA00241589_ERZ501347 | MGnify/ENA primary metagenome ERZ501347 (study PRJEB25962, sample SAMEA2042832) | human gut metagenome | biome: human gut; feature: human-associated habitat; material: faeces...
TTTAATCTTTAAAGTGTTAAAACGGTGTAAAGTAAATCTGTACTAAGACACTTTGTCGAAACAACGTATGACTTTAATATGATACGTACATTTATCAATAACAAATTTTCACTTGCTCCTACCGGAAAAATCGTTTATCTTCGTTTTATCTATTAAAAACGGGAATTATGGGAAGAGTAATTAAGCTGATTTTATACTATATAGCTTACCAATTAGCGTTTCAGGGAGTCTTTGCATGCGGATTAGTTCTGCTTACACATATCGATTTTTATCATATCGGAGCCAGCCCATATTTTACGCCGGGCATCATTGCATGTCAGGCACTTGCTACAATTGCCGTAGGAATTCATCTAATGCTTGGAGGGTACGTTTTAAAAGAGAAAAAGAACTTCTCTCTCTGCTCATTAAATAAAATGGTAGTCGCCGCATTGTTTATAATAAGCATGGGATGCTGGACCAACTATCTTAACGAATTGCTCAATTTGCCCAACAATCTGGAAGACGCGTTCAATGCGATGCTGAATTCGCCCTTAGGCATATTCTCGATAGTGATATTGGCACCGATAGTAGAAGAACTGCTATTCCGCGGAGCCATACAAGGACATCTTATGAAGATATGGAAGAACCCGAAATGGGCTATACTGGCCTCATCGGTGATATTCGGATTAGTGCATGGCAACCCAGTACAAATCCCCTTTGCCATAGTAACCGGACTAGCGTTGGGATGGGTGTATTATCGCACCGGCAGCCTGTTGCCCGGCATATTGATGCATTTCATAAACAATGGCTCGTCGGTAGTGCTTTACTATCTGCTCGGTAAGACCGATACTACTATGTGCGAACAACTCGGTTCTGGCGGCGCCGCATGTCTGGCATTAGCCGGAGCTATAGTCAGCGCAATATGCATATGGTACCTTAACGATAAAAGTTTCAAGTGCCAAGGCGCAGCTTACTCTAATACGGAGCATTAATTTGCAAGTTAATGCTTAACTTTGCGGCATGAAAACGTATGTCGATGTCATAGTACCTCTGCCCATAGCGGCACATTATACTTACTCCGTGCCTCCTGTACTGGAAGGAATGATACACGAAGGAAGCCGAGTTGTTGTTCAGTTCGGAGCGAAAAGGTATTATACCGCCATCGTGGTGAAACTGCATCACACTCCACCCGAAGCGTACGAGACGAAAGACATTTTTGAACTTATAGACGAAAAGCCTATTCTGCTGAAACAACAGTATAAACTGTGGCGATGGATAGCCGACTATTACTTATGTACGCTTGGCGATGTGTATAAGGCAGCGCTGCCATCGGGCATGAAAATAGAAAGCGAAACAATGGTGGCTCTAAACGAAGAGTTTGAGAGCGACACACCGCTTACACCCAAAGAGCAACAGCTTTTAGGACTGCTGAAAGCTGACGAAGAGCAGTGTATCAATCAGTTGGAAAAGCAAAGTGGACTAAAGAATTTGCTTCCTACCATTAACCTACTGCTAGAAAAAGGAGCTGTGGTGATAAAGGAAGAGCTGAAACGAAGCTATAAGCCTAAGTTGGAAGCCCGTGTGAGACTCACACCTCAGATGCAGAACGAGAAGATGCTGCATATTCAACTCGACATGCTATCGAAAGCTACCAAACAGCAAGCGGTGCTGATGAAATATCTGCAAATGTCGGGATGGACAAATCCGAGATGTTTCTTGAACACCGTTACCAAAAGCGCTTTGATAGAACAGGCGCAGGCTTCATCGGCCATACTGAACGAACTAGTTAAAAAGCAGATACTCGAAATCTATTTCGAAGAAACCGGACGACTGACTAAGGGAGATATACAGACCGTGCCACTCAACCAACTGAGCGACGCTCAGCAAAAGGCATACTCCGCCATACTCGATTCATTCCGCACAAAGAACGTCTGTCTGCTGCACGGTGTAACATCGAGTGGAAAGACAGAGATATACATTCATCTTATAAAACAAGCCATCGATGCCGGAAAGCAGGTGTTGTATCTGCTTCCGGAGATAGCCCTCACCACACAGATTACCGAACGACTGAAACGTGTATTCGGCAACCGACTGGGGGTATATCACTCTAAATTCCCCGATGCCGAGCGAGTGGAGATATGGCAAAAACAACTCTCGGCACAACCCTACGACGTAATATTGGGCGTACGCTCGTCGGTGTTCCTACCCTTTCAACGATTGGGACTGGTAATAGTGGACGAGGAGCATGAGACTACTTACAAGCAGCAAGACCCTGCCCCGCGCTATCATGCACGTAGCACTGCCATCGTGTTGGCTTCGATGTTCGGTGCCAAGACATTGCTCGGCACAGCCACACCAAGCCTCGAATCGTATTACAATGCTACGCACGGCAAATACGGACTGGTGCAACTCACCGAACGACATAAGCAGATACTGCTTCCGCAGATAGAGGTGGTAGACATAAAGGAACTGGCACGCAAAAAACGGATGACGGCACAGTTCTCGCCACTATTGCTGCAAAAAATTCGTCAGGCACTCGATAATAAAGAGCAGGTTATCCTCTTTCAGAACCGACGAGGTTTTGCGCCGATGATAGAATGCCGCATCTGCGGATGGGTGCCACGCTGCAAAAACTGCGACGTGAGCCTCACCTATCATAAATCGCTACGCCAACTAACGTGTCATTACTGCGGATATACATACGCAGTGCCAGCCTCGTGCCCGGCATGCGGAAGCGTAGAACTTGAGAACCGCGGATTCGGCACCGAAAAGATAGAGGATGATATCAAACTGATATTCCCCGAAGCTAAAGTAGCACGCATGGACCTCGATACTACACGCTCGCGCACTGCCTACGAAAGAATTATCTCTGACTTTGAACAAGGACGCACGGATATATTAATAGGTACGCAGATGGTATCGAAAGGACTCGACTTTGACCATGTAAGCGTAGTAGGTATACTTAACGCCGATTCGATGATGAATTATCCCGACTTCCGCTCGTACGAAAGGGCATTTCAGCTCATGGCGCAAGTGGCAGGACGTGCAGGGCGCAAGAACAGACAAGGGCTGGTGGTACTGCAAACCAAGTCGCCCGACGAACCTATCATCCATCAGGTGGTAACAAACGACTATGCTTCGCTCTACAAAAGTCAGATGGAAGAACGGAGTCTGTTCAGATACCCTCCTTTCTACCGACTGGTATACGTATACCTGAAGCACCGGAAAGAAGATATCTTGGAGCAGGCAGCCACGCTGATGGCAGGCTATCTGCGAAACGGAATGGGAGAACGAGTGTTAGGTCCCGACAAACCGCCCGTGGCACGCATACAGACTCTTTACATCAAGAAGATAGTGGTGAAGATAGAGCAAACGGCATCGCTGGCGAAAGTAAGGGAGTATCTGCTCGGAGTGCAACAAGCCATAAAAGAGGATGAACGTTTCCGCTCGCTTATAGTATATTACGATGTAGACCCAATGTAATGATACAATGATAATAAAGACCATATAACAATGAATATAGAATTAGACGTACATACGCATACCGTAGCCAGCGGACATGCTTTCAGCACTCTGCAAGAAATGGCGCAAGCGGCAGCCGACAAAGGGCTGAAACTATTGGGAATAACCGAACATAGTCCTGGCATTCCCGGCACATGCAACCCTATTTATTTCCGTAATATCCACGTGGTGCCTCGCCAAATGTACGGCATAGAGCTGATGTTAGGAGCCGAAATAAACATCACCGATACAAAAGGAACCCTCGACCTTGATGAGAGTTACTTGAAACTGCTCGACCTTCGCATAGCCGGAATTCACTCGCTATGCTATAGTCAAGGCACCAAAGAAGAGAATACCTACGGCATGGTGCAAGCCATCAGCAACCCATACATTAATATTATAAGTCATCCGGGTGACGGCACAGCCGACTTGAACTTCGAGCCGATAGTATTGGCGGCGAAGGAACATCACACCCTGCTTGAGATTAACAACTCATCGCTAAAACCGTCGCGCGGAAAGAAACAGGCTCGCCCTAATAATTTAGAAATATTTCGCCTTTCAAAGAAATACGAAGTACCAGTAATATTAGGTAGCGATGCCCACATTTCGTTCGACATAGCCACCTACGACTATGCCCTACAGTTGGTAGCCGAAACAGAGTTTCCCGAAGAATTGATAATGAACACATCGGTAGAGAAGTTCAAGAGTTACTTGTCGCTATAAGCACATAACTCCGCCAAAACCCTCTATTTTGGCATTTTATCGGCAAAAAACTCATTTTTTATTTGGAAGATACGGCAAAAATGCCTTATCTTTGCACCGCTTTCGTAATGAAGCACGATTGGACTATGGTGTAATGGCAGCACAACAGGTTTTGGTTCTGTTTGTCCAAGTTCGAATCTTGGTAGTCCAACCTAAAGAATCCCCGTCGATTATTTCGATGGGTTTTTTTTATGCCTTTTTCTAAAGTGGACACAAATAAAGGAATACCTGAGTTCGGGATAATTTTAGAATAAGGCCAGCTGTTTTGAGTCCTCAATATAGTATCCTTGCAATGCATCCGGTTTGTTTTCAAAGAAACAATAAGCACCTAGTACAGCCACCAGATTTACTAGGGAATTCGTTATCGAACGATGTCTGGAATGCACGAGCTGTGCTTTGTTTTTGAGCAGATCATTAATCGTCTCAATGATATACCTCTTTCTGAGCATCATTTTATCATAAAAGGACATAAGCCTGTTCTTCATGTTCATCTTAATTCCATGTACCAGCTGAATACCGTCGTAAAATAAGGAATCAAACAGTTTGGGAGAGATGTAGCCTCTGTCTGCAAAGACCTTTCCATACAAGTCTTTGGCCAGCACTTTCCATACTTTTGGATTCCTGTCGTCGACATTCGCTCCTGTAAGGCAGAATGTTATAATTTCTCCTCTATCATTACACAGCAGATGAAGCTTGAATCCGTGACACCATCCCATTGTGCCTTTGCCATCGGCAGCCACCCCTTTGAATACTTTGTTGGCATAACGTCTCAGATTGTGGCATACCGGTATCATGGTGCTATCAACAAAACTTATACCCGTACATCTTCCGAACGCAAAAAGTTTGAGGAAGAAAACAAGCTTGAAGAACACGCGTTGTTCCAGTTCTACAAATCTGTTATATGATACAGCATTAGGGAAATCAGGTTTCATGTGTCCACAAATACAATAGATGTAATAGTGTTTGAAGTTACAATAAGTCCAGAAATGGAAAAGAAAAAGAATAGTCATTATTTCACTATCCGACAGCGAAGCTTTTCGATTACGATGTTGCTTTCCATCAGTGACCGGAAGAAGATTTTTCTTCAATTCAAGATCAAAATTCTTATCAAACTCATCAATAATACAGAAAATTTCCGTAGCTTTATCCTTGATAATTAATGCGTCTTCCCTGTTAAAGAATTAGTGCAACTCTATATAAAACGAAAAGATTACCGATGGTGAGTGATATTAAAAACTTAGCCTAAGAATATATAAACGCGGTTTAGGTTTATATATTCTTAGGCTAAGTTTGTATATTCTTAGGCTGCGAATAGAAATTTTTTAAAAGCGGATGCTCAATCCTGCCATCGTGCTGAATCGTTGTACCGGATATGCGGTCTCTGTGAGATAATGCTGGTTCAGTACATTGTCGAGGCGAACAAACAAATTCAGGCGGTTGAAGAATTCATATCCTGCCATGAGCGACAGATTGTTTATGGCGTCGGCTTTCTTTCCGTTGACTTTTCCTACACGGCTTTCATAATGATAAAGCACCTGAGCGTAGATGTCGCTATATACCTTGGCGCGGACAGAAGCGTTGAGTGACGCTTGCGGCTTAAGATACATCATATAACCGTTGTCTGTGTCGCTCCATCCGTTGTATACTCCATTTAGCGAGAAAGAAATGCGGTCTTTCATGCTGTAGTCTAACGAAGCTCCACCGTAGAATTTATGCGAGTTGGCTTGCGATACTATAGACTGATAGATGGTAACGTCATTGACAGTAGAAGTCAAAAGACCATCTTCTGATGAGGCTCCTTTGCCGAATGGAGTAAGGAACAAGTCGTCTTCTACCGCCTTATAACCACCGAATACACTGAATGTTAATCCGGGTATAGGAGTTCCTTTTATACCAGCCTGTGCGTCTACCATTGTGTGAGTGGTATTAATGGGACTTCCTTCAATAGCGCACCAATAAGGCGACAGCTCATTCAAGCGTCTGAATCCATTAAGCTCAGTGCCTCCTGTGGCTTGTGCGTAGAATTTGTAAGTCTCTGCAAAAGCGGCTTCGAACATCACGTCGGGCGATACTGTAAATCCACTTTCAGCATGGTTCTGCCATGTTACGATGGCTCCTAAACGCAACTTGATATTGTCTGTTTCAAGTTGGTAGAACGGGTTGCCACGCATATGCATGTAGTTAGGATGGTAGTTGTTGTAACTCATTTGGTCGAGCGTAAGTCCGACTCCTATCTGCTGGTTGTCTTCTAAATTAGCAGACATGCATCCGTCGAACCAGAAATTCTTTTCCTTGTCCGATAATACGTTTTGCACGGGATGCTTGATGTCGAACATGCGGAATCCGGCTGTCGCTTTAAATCTTACCGGGTAATCGTTTCCGGTAGACTGAACTCCTACATAACCTCCACCTTCAGTAAAATGCTGGTTACCGCTTGGCATGTAATTGAATACCTGCGAACCGAATTCGCCTCCTAATTTCAACGCCATACTCTTGAACTGATGCTTATAGTCGATAGAAGCGTTGCTGCGGAAGAAATGTGAAGACCATTTTAAGCCATTATCATTTACTTCCGGCATTTTACCATCGTAGCCATAGAGGCTTCCCATCAAACTAAGTTGGTCGGTGTTGCTCATATCCCATAAATACGAAGCCTTAACATCGGTGTTGTTCCGTGTGCCGTATGCCGCACGGAAATAACCCTTCGGTTGGTTTGGCTGCTTGCTATCTGGAGTTATTGCATTCATCGGTACGAAAGCCCACGTGGTGAGCGGGCGTGCCGCGGTAGCATAGTCAATCTCCTTCTTGGCGGCTGTTGGCTCTTCTATTTTAGGCAATACATTCACCTTGAACGCATCCATCACTTCGGGATTATACGTGTTCTCTACTACAATGGTTCTGTTCAGAGTAGTATCTTTATCGTGCTTCTGTGCGTATAGTCCGTTGGCGGCACATGCACAAATTAAAATGCTGTATATTGTTTTCATACGTTTATTCTCCTTTGTTAAGTTTGTTCAGTCGTGTTTCTATCATATTGGCTATATCGTCGTCGGCCTGATAATTCTGCTTCAGCGAGAGCAGATATTGCTTGGCGTCGATGTTTCGTCCTAACTTCATGTATACATCAGAGAGCAGTACAAAGCTTCGTGCCAACCAGTAGGCGTGCGGAGTACTTACTTCTATATAGTCGAGCACTTCTTTTTCGGCCTTGGTTGTTTCGTTTAAGTCGAAATATAACTGTGCCAATAAATACTTAGCCTCGGCTCCGTATGCGGTACGTGTGTCTTTGGCCAGAACATGAAGGTCTTTGGCGGCATCATCCCATTTCTTTTCTTGCAACAGACATTTTGCACGGTAGAAATGCGCTTCGTTAGAGAGTTCTGGTGTAAGTTTGTTCTGCGCCAATATAGCCGAAGCCGCACTGATGGTTTCTGTCGCGTCGGCTGCATTCCAAGCGCTGCGTAGAACACCTGTAAGGGCGTTAATACGTCCTTGCGGAGTTTCTGCAATGTCGGCCAGTCTCTTGTAGATTTGCTGCGCCTTGGCATAGTCTTTTTGGCGATATGCCATATCCGCGCAAAGGCTCATGGCTTCGCCTGCATATTTAGAAGTAGGATACTCCATAACCTTATCCAAATGAACTGCTGCATCGGCATAGTTTTGGTTGGCGTAATCCATCGTGCCCAAATAATAATGTGCGTCTACGCTGAAAGCTCCTTGCGGGAACGACTGCAAGTAGTGGATGAAGCTGTTTCTGGCTTCTTGCTTATTGCCGCGCAGATAAACTCTTTCGGCAGCCACGTATGTCAGTGAGTCGCGCTCGTTTATGTCGAGGTGGCCGCCTCCGGGTATAGACGATGCGAAAGCCATGTATTCGTCTACTTTGTTCAGGTCTATGTAGATAGACTTAAGGTCGCGCTGTGCCAAACGAGCTTCTTCACTGCCAGGATAAGAAGATATGACTTTCTTATATGCGCTGATAGCTTCGTCGTATCTGTCGTTCTGGTAATAGAGCAAGCCTATTTCGTTTGCCGCCTTGCGCGACAAGGGACTGTCGGGATAGCGTTGTACCAGCAGCGAATAGCGGTTTATGGCATTCGTGTTGTCTTCTAGTTGTACGAAAGCTCTTCCTTGTTCATAAAGAGCGTCGTCTACGTATTGCGAAGCCGGATGATTGGTGAGCAATTGGTTCAGAGTGCTTATCTTTCCGTTGTAATCGCGCATGATACCTTTAACCAAACCTTCTTGGAATAGAGAATAGTCGGCTAATGATGGGTCTATGCTCGATGCTTTCTCGTATGCGTTTCGTGCTAAGTCGAAGCGTCGCGCATAGAAATCACAGTCGCCTATACGGTTATAAGCGTCGGCTATAACGGCACGCTCTTTATGTGTTCCCGATTCGATACATTGTTCAAACCAGTTCAATGCGTTGTGGTAATGTTTCTGCTTGAAATCTGTATATCCAAGGCTATACAAAGCCAAGCCGTACTCATCGCTCTGTTTGTTTGGAGTACAGTTCAGGTAGTGTATAAAGTCGGTTGCCGCTTGGTCAAATTGTTCTTTGCGATACTTTGATTCACCTCGCCAGTAATAAGCGTCGGCTTGAGTTTGTTTGTTGTATTGTCCTAATTTCAAAGACTGTGTGAAATAGTCGATAGCGCCATCAAAGTTAGATTGTGCGAACAATTGTGTTCCCATGCGGAACAACAGTTTCTGCTTCGCTTCGAGGATGCGGCTTCCCGGATGCGATATCTTTGCGATAGACGATAAGGCGGTAGCATAGCTACGTGTGTTGGTGTATACTTCAACCAGATAATCGTTGACCTTTTCTGTATATACCGAGTTGGGGAACTCATTCAAGAAACGCTCGAACACGATTACCGATTCGGCAAACGGCGAGTAAGATGTTTCATGAAGACACAAGGCGTAGTTATAAAGTGCTTGCTCGCGTATCTGCTTATCGGCGGTCATGGCAGACGCTTGCTCGAAAGCCATTCTGGCACGTGTGCGGTCTTTCAGATTCAGATAAGCCAAACCCTGATGCAGGTATGCGTTTTGTGCCAAAGCATCCTTGCCGTTGTCGGCTTCGTTTAACGCGATAGCAGCTTTAGAATATACGCCGGTATTGAAATAGCTCATTCCTAATTTATACATGGCATTGCGTTCTATCTTGCTGCCAGCATCTTCTTTATACTGTTGCAGTGCGGTCACGGCTTCCGAATAATGTTTCAGGCCGTATAACGCTTCTCCTTTTATACGCTTCATCTCCAGCGTCTTTTCGTTGCGTGGGTAAGCTTCTAAGTAGGTAGACGCTATCTTTTCCGCTTGCGCGTATTGTCCTTGAGTAAGGTAGATGTCGGCTATGTAATAAGGAGCGAACGGAGCGTATTTGGGGTTTCGCTGTACGGTGATGAAACCTTCTAATGCCTTATCGTATTGGTTCTGGGCATAGTCGATGTATGCCAGATGATAAACGGCATCGGGCTGGTATTCTTTGCTCAGGAACTTTAAGGCTCTGAATTGTTCGGCGGCCGATTGTAGTTCGCCGGTTTTCATATATGCTGTTCCCAGTCGTAAGATATTGGCGTCTCTTTCGGCATTTGGCAGATATTCTTCTTCGCAAAGTTTATAATTGGCAATGGCTTCAGAGTAATCTTCTTTAAAGAAATAGGCTGAGGCCAAGAGTGAGCGTACGCGGTTGGCGTATTGCGATTCCGGGTATTTCTTGAGGAAGCCGGTCAGTTGCTCTATGGCATAGGGGGCTTTCAACTCGTATGTTGTACATACTATCATATAAGCGGCTTCGTCAGCTTGTTTGGTGTCGGAAGCTGAGCTGATGTATTTAATCAAAGTCTGTCGGGCTGCAGCGTAGTCGTGGCGTAGAAACAGTTCTTTTCCATCATCGAACAGCCTCTGCTGATGAGTGAGCGGCTCGACTTGCTGAGCGTTTGCCATGGCAGACCATATACACAGCGCTCCGGTTATCAATATCTGTTTTTTATTCTTCATGTGTGTAATACGTGCTTTTATATGGTTCGTTTATAATTTTTCTGTTTCGTTTAAGAAGCGGATTACTCCTGCCCGAACTGAATCGAGTCCGAAGTTGTCTGGATTAATTTTATTTATAGGCATCCAGAACGAGTCGGCCACATCGTCCATCGCTTTGATTTGCGAGTCGTCGTTTACGTTGCACTTGTAAAATAGGTCGAGCGTATGCACCAAGAAACCTGAATACAAGTATGTATTTGGCAACGAAAACAAGTAATGGGTTTCTGTAACAGTAAGTCCGGTTTCTTCGAATACTTCACGTGTCACCCCTTGCTCTCCGGTCTCTGCCATGTCAATGAATCCTCCTGGAAGGTCGAGTGTACCTTTAGCGGGTTCTTTCCCTCTACGGCATACCAGCAGTTCGTTTTTATGATTTAATATGAAAGCTACGGTTGCGGCACTTGGATTAAAGTAATAAGTAAATCCGCAGTCGGCGCAGCGTTTAGATTTCTCATTATTGATTTCAAAATGAGCGGAACCACATTCGGGGCAATATTTAAACAAATGTAATGGGTGCATGTCGTTTTGAGTTATGTTGGTTTACAAAGATAGATTAAAAGCCGATAATATATTGGGAATTTACTTATTTTTACGGTCAAAATACTATTTATGCTTGAAAGAGATTATATACGGCGACTTATACGTCAATTCTTTGAAGAACTTGAGAAACTGAGAGATAAGCAAAGAAATGATGCCTACTCTTCTACATATCAATGTGAGGTTAACAGTATGTATCGTGCTTACTTAGGGCATCCTGCTTCATTTTTTTACGAACAAGACGCTGAATTTATATTGCAGACATTGGCTTCAGAACTTTCTGCTGAGCAAATTGTGCAGCGATTGGAGATGCTGGCCGACTTGTTATATTTTGATGCTTCCGGTTCCGATTGCTCAGAAGATTTAAAGAAAGACTTGTGGAATAAGGCTCTTTTTATGTACGATTATGTAGACAGACATAGTGATACATTTTCGTTCGAAAGGAGAGGTAAAATGACCGTTTTGAAAGAAAAAGTCCACGAAAGTGGGCTTTAAATGATAATTTAAATGAAAAAAGAATGTTTTTTGTATCAAATGTGTATGTAAAAAAGAAAGTTTATCTATATTTGCTTACAAAATGATATAAACATGTTTTCTTATTATGGAAAAGATAGATAGTTTAGACAAACAGATTCTGGAAATCATTTCTCAGAATGCGCGAATTCCTTTCAAAGATGTCGCTGCCGAATGTGGTGTATCGCGTGCTGCCATCCATCAGCGCGTACAGCGTCTTATTGATTTAGGAGTTATTATTGGTTCTGGATATCATGTAAATCCTAAGAGCTTAGGCTATAGCACTTGTACTTATGTAGGAATTAAACTGGAAAAGGGTTCTATGTATAAGAGTGTTGTTGCCGAATTGGAGAAGATTCCTGAAATCGTGGAATGCCACTTCACCACTGGTCCGTATACTATGCTGACCAAGTTGTACTGTACCGACAACGAACATTTGATGGATTTGTTGAACTCTAAGATACAGGAGATTCCGGGAGTTGTTGCTACAGAGACATTGATTTCGTTGGAGCAGAGCATCAAGAAAGAAATCCCTATTCGTAAGGAGGATTAAGCTGTGGATTGGATTTTAGCTTATCCTGTTGGCGGCATTGTGATAGGTGTTTGCACGTTTCTTATTATCGGGGTGTTTCATCCCATAGTTATTAAGGGCGAATACTATTTTGGCACGCGCTGCTGGTGGTGGTTCTTGGTTTTAGGAATAGCCGGAATCATCGGGTCGATAATAGTAGACGATATTGTGCTGTCTTCGTTACTGGGTGTTTTTTCTTTCTCTTCATTTTGGGCAATAAAGGAGATATTCGAACAACGCGAAAGGGTGTTGAAAGGATGGTTCCCGATGAATCCGAAACGGAAACACGAGTATGAGGAAAAGAAATAATAGGTGAGCTGAAGAAAATATAGCAGTTTAAAAAAGCCGCATGACATGCAGAGTAGATGTCATGCGGCTTTTTTGCGTCATCCCGATTTTGGGTAATTATAGATTCATCACATTCTGTTCGAACTTGTCTTTGTCGCCTAAAGCTTTATTACGCAATTTGCTGCGATAATTGTAGATGGTTGCCAAAGAATAGCCTAAGAAATGTGCGATGCGATGGCTATCTGTTACACCCAAACGAATCAAGGCGAAGATACGCAATTCGGTTGTAAGCAGTTCACCAGGCTTCGGTATGATTTTTTCTTCGTCAATCAGCAATGCATTAAATGAATCTACGAAATGAGGGAAAAGCTCCAGGAACGACTTATCGAACTCATTATAGAAATTCTTTCGTTCGTCGCGCAAGAACTGTTCTGATTTAATAGCTTTGAATAAGTCGTCAATACGCGAAGCCATCGCCAATTTTTCGAGCGAACGACGATACTGCTCTAGTTTTTCGAGGTAAATTACGCAGCGGTCTAAGTAGCGGGCAATATACACCTCTTTAATACGACCTGTTTGCTCCAGTTCCTGGTTTACCGCTTTTAACTCTTCATTTACATGCTGTAATTGCTGATAGGCCACGCTTAAGTTTTCACGCATTACCGAAAGTTTTCTCATCCATCTATATAAAAATAATATGGCCACTAGTAAGAATAACGAAAGTACGCTGACGCTAATTAGCATAACGTGTGAAATCTGACGTTTTTTGGCTTCCTCTGCTTTATATGCCTTATCGATAATGGGGAAGAACTGGGCAACCTCAATAAATCGTAAACGAGCTTTGCACGCTACTGCGTCTTCCATTGAACAATTTAGATAACGATAGGCGCGGTTTAAATCTCCTTTTTCATACATCAATCGGGCTAATTTCTGAAGAGAGGCATATTCACGTACAGCTAGTTCCAAATCGCGAATTGCGGTCAACGCCAGATAGCGGATCTCGTTGTCTGAATCTCCTTTTACATTGTATGCTTCGGACATAGTGTAATAGATATATCCTTGCTGACGATTATCGGGTGACATTCGTAAGGTCTCTTGTAAATTAAGTAGGGCTTCTTCTGTTTGTCCTTTTACTATGAGCTGCTCTGCATGCACAATTTTCTGACTAATGCCTGGAGGGGTAGTCATTATGATTGAGTCACGATATAGATCAGTCTTTTGCAAGTATTTCATCTTTTCGGCTACATGGCTTGTGTAATCGGCTATCCAACCATAATAAGCTCTATAGGCGTGGTAATAATAACCCAATGTTTCCTTTTGCAGTTTAGATGGATCCACTTGTTTCAGCAGTTCCAAGGCTTCATTGTACATTCCCATCACTCCCATGACTTCGGCCTGATTGATGATAATAATAGACTTTAAATCGGGACGATTCAGTAATGGTAGAATTTGGAGTCTTACATTGATGTAATGAAGTGCCGAGTCTGCTTGATAATGCAGAAACTCTTGAAAGAGGTCTCCGCACAAGTTATATTTTTGCAGATAATCGGTTGTACGATTTAACCGCTGTCTAAGATTTGAAATTGATTGTTCTTTTTGGGAATGAAACGTTGATTTTTGCTCTAATATCCGGTCGAGCTGTTTAAGTATGTCTTCGTTGGATGTTGTCGCTCCTATTGCCTGAGCTATTCCACACAAGCAAAGAAAAAATAACCATCTTTTTATTCGTTTCATCATAGTATATGTATTGGTAAAAGTTTCTACAAATATAGAAAGTTCCTATATTAAAACAAAAAACAGGGAATTTTATCTTCAAAAATGTTTCTATTTTTAGGGGTGTTTAAAGAAGTGTTTATATTGATAATCAGTGATATAACCTAAATATGCATTTATATTTTTATTCCAAGTCACAATAATGAGTTTTATACGTAATAAATTTGCTGTCAAACATTACGAACCAATATGTTTTACCGTAATCTTAATATATCATGAAAACCATGAGACGAATCTTTTTACTACCGGAAAAACTGTCGAGCCTTAATAATTATATGCGGATGACGGAAGAGCAAAATTGCTATATGGTAAAATCCGATTTCGGAAGATGAGGTGAAAAACGTTCGATTATAATTTTTAATACCTTAAATGATATGACTTTAAAAAAGAACTTTTTACTCGTTGCTTTTCTCTGCCTCTCATTGGTGGTACAAGCTCAACACAAACTGACTTCTCCGGATGGTAATCTGGAAATGTCTTTCCAACTCGATGCAGCGGGAACTCCGACTTACACGTTGCATTATAAGCAAAAAGAAGTTATCCGTCCCAGTAAACTTGGTCTGGAACTGAAGAAAGAAGACGCTAACGCAAAGGTTGACTTTGAATGGAGCGCTCGTAAAGACGTTGAGAAGTTGGATAGTAAGACCAACTTCTACAGTGGTTTTCAATTGAAAGATACCAAACAGACTACTTTCGATGAAACTTGGCAGCCTGTATGGGGTGAGGAAAAAGAAATACGCAATCACTACAACGAACTGACCGTTACTTTGTATCAGCCAGCCAATGAGCGTAGTTTACGTATTTGTTTCCGTCTGTTCAACGATGGATTAGGCTTTCGTTATGAATTCCCCCAGCAACCTAATCTGAACTATTTCGTTATTAAAGAAGAACATTCTCAGTTCGCCATGACCGGAGACCATACCGCTTTTTGGATTCCTGGTGACTACGATACTCAGGAATACGACTACACCACTAGTAGACTGAGCGAAATACGTTCACTCTTCCAAAAGGCTTATACTGAAAATTCATCACAGACACCCTTCTCGCCAACTGGTGTGCAGACGGCTTTGATGATGAAAACCGATGATGGCCTTTATATTAACTTGCACGAAGCGGCCTTGGTAGATTATGCCTGCATGCACCTTAATTTGGACGACAAGAATATGGTTTTCGAGAGTTGGTTAACCCCCGACGCTTGTGGTGATAAAGGTTATATGCAGACTCCATGTACTTCTCCGTGGCGTACTATTATTGTAAGTGACGATGCTCGCAAAATCTTGGCTTCTCGCATTACACTGAATTTGAACGAACCCTGCAAAATAGCCGATACTTCATGGATAACTCCTGTGAAATACATCGGAGTATGGTGGGATATGATTACAAACAAAGGCACTTGGGCTTATACAGACGAACTCAATAGTGTTAAATTGGGTGTAACCGATTATTCTAAAGTAAAGCCCAACGGCAAGCACTCTGCTAATACAGCTAACGTAAAACGCTATATCGATTTTGCAGCAAAACACGGATTTAGCCAAGTCTTGGTAGAAGGATGGAACGAAGGTTGGGAAGATTGGTTCGGTAAGAGTAAGGATTATGTGTTCGATTTTGTCACTCCTTACCCTGACTTTAACGTGAAAGAACTGCAGCAGTATGCAGCTAGCAAGGGAGTACGTTTGATGATGCACCATGAAACTTCTGCTTCGGTACGCAACTACGAACGTCATATGGATAAGGCTTATCAGTTCATGGTAGACAACGGTTATAATGCGGTGAAGAGCGGTTATGTAGGAAACATCATTCCGCGCGGTGAGCACCACTACGGACAGTGGATGGATAATCATTATCTTTATGCCGTTAAAAAGGCTGCCGATTACAAGATTATGGTTAATGCTCACGAGGCTGTACGTCCTACGGGCTTGTGCCGCACATATCCTAACCTTATCGGTAATGAAGCGGCTCGCGGTACCGAATACGAATCATTTGGCGGTAATGCTGTAAATCATACCACAATTCTTCCATTTACAAGACTTATGGGAGGTCCGATGGATTATACTCCTGGTATTTTTGAAACCGATTGCAGTAAGATGAATCCTAATAATCACTCGCGTGTACGCTCTACTTTGGCTCGCCAGTTGGCATTGTACGTCACTATGTATAGTCCGCTTCAGATGGCTGCTGATATTCCTGAAAACTACGAACGCTTCATGGATGCTTTCCAATTCATAAAGGACGTAGCTATCGATTGGGACGAAAGCCGCTATTTGGAAGCAGAACCGGGAGAATATATCACAATTGCCCGTAAAGCTAAAGGTACTAATGATTGGTATATTGGTTGCACAGCCGGAGCCGATGGTCACAAGTCAAATTTGGCCTTAGATTTTCTGGATCCAGGAAAAACATATATAGCTACTGTATATGCCGACGCTAAAGATGCAAATTGGGAAACAAATCCGCAGGCTTATACTATTAAGAAAGGTACAGTCACTAACAAAACTCGCCTTAACTTGCGTGCAGCCAGTGGCGGCGGTTATGCTATCAGTATCCGCGAGGTGAAGGACAAAGCTGAAACTAAAGGTATTAAGAGATTAAATATTCAATAATAGATAAACAAAAAAGCGAAAAGTAACCGCTTGCATTACAAAATACAATAGGTAATAAGATTGATGATTGATTGGTAATTATAATGACTTGTAAAAAATAAAAACCAACTATAGTTTTCAATAGGTATTTTTATACAACTAAACGAGGTATCTAATATAACCATAAAAACAAAACTTAAAAGCTATGAAAAGAGATGTTCTATCCAGAATGTTGCTATTCTTTATAGCAGTGACATTCTTCTCTTTTGACGTTATCGCTCAAGCGATTGCCGTTAAAGGAACTGTAAAGGACAAGACCGGTGAGCCTATCATCGGAGCCAATATCCTAGTGAAAGGAACTACCAACGGTACCATTACCGATTTTGATGGTAACTTCCAGCTAAACGCCAAGCAAGGCGATATTATAGTATTCTCGTTCATCGGTTTTCAGACCCAGGAACAGAAGGCTGCTCTTAAAATGAATGTGATTTTAAAAGACGACACAGAACTTTTGGATGAAGTTGTTGTCATAGGATATGGTTCGGTAAAGAAAGAAGATTTAAGTGGTTCTGTAGTAGCCATCAAAGCAGAAGATATGAATAGAGGTGCTGTAACTTCTCCGCAAGAATTGATGCAAGGTAAAGTTCCTGGATTGTTCGTTGCTCCTGGCGACGGTCAGCCTGGTACAGGCAGTACCCTCCGTATACGTGGAGGCGCATCACTGAATGCCAGCAATGACCCTTTGATTGTCATCGATGGTATTCCTACCTCTAACGATGCAGCTCCTGGTACATCTAATGCTCTTGCTACTATCAACCCTAACGATATAGAGACTTTCACAGTGTTGAAAGATGCTTCGGCTACCGCAATTTACGGTTCGCGTGCTTCTAACGGTGTCATCATCATTACCACTAAGAAAGGAACACAAGACAAGATAAAGGTTAGCTATTCTGGAACCTTTACCGCCAAAGACCCTTATAAGCGTATCGAAACTATGGATGCTGCATCTTTCCGTCAGACTATTGCTCAGCAATATCCTACAGGTACTACTGTAGGTGATGCTGCCGCAACTTTGGTAGGTCAGTATCCTGAACAATCTACTAATTGGCAAGATGAGATCTTCCAGACAGGTCTTAGCACTGACCATAACATAGGAGTAGCCGGAAAAGTTGGCTTCTTGCCTTTCCGCGTTTCTTTGGGTTACAATACTGAAAAAGGTACACTGAAGACTTCTGATTATGACAGATACACAGCTTCTGTTAATTTGAGCCCGAAGTTCTTCGACAAACATCTGTCTGTAGATATCAACGTAAAGGGAACTATTAACAAGACTCGTTTTGCCGATCGTGAAGCAGTCGCTGCCGCAGCTTTCTTTGACCCTACTAAGCCGGTTTATAATGAAACTGGACGCTATAACGGATATTGGAGCTGGGAGAATGCTGTTGTTTCTGATACACAAACCGAATACTTCCACAATACACTGTCTGCAGTCAATCCGTTGGCTATGCTGAATGAACGCGACAAACACGGAAAGACATTACGTAGTTTGGGAAATATACAATTGGATTATAAATTCCATGGATTGGAAGATTTGCACGCCAACTTGAATCTTGGTTACGACGTAGCCAAAGCTACAGGAAGCAATTTCGTGAATGCAGGTTCGCCTATGGCAGCCAAAGACACCGATTTCAAGAATGTAGGTCAAGGAAATACTTGGAATAACTTACGCCGTAATCATTTGTTGGATTTCTACTTGAACTATGCCAAAGACATAGAAGCTATTCAGAGTCACTTTGATATCATGGCAGGTTATTCTTGGCAGCATTTCTACTACTCTAATCATGACATCACTTACTCTAATCTTATAGAAAAAGGAGTTAAGGAAGGATGGACTTATAGTGACGAAGAAGGTCGTTATGTAAAGAATGGACATCGTGTCATTCCGAATGAAAATTATCTGGTATCTTTCTTTGGACGTTTGAACTATAGCTTCAAGAATCGCTATTTGTTGACCGCTACTTTGCGTAGAGACGGTTCCTCTCGATTCAGTAAAAACAATCGTTGGGGTACATTCCCTTCTGCAGCCTTTGCTTGGACTGTTTTGAACGAGCCTTGGATGAAGCCGGTACAGTCTGTAATGTCTAATCTGAAAATACGTGTAGGATATGGTATTACCGGACAGCAGGAAATTGGTGACTACAAGTATATGGCTTCGTATACATTAGGTACTAATCCTAATGGACAGTATTTGGGCTCTTTCCTTTTGAAGCCTAACGGTTATAGCCCAGACTTGAAATGGGAACAGACCACTACATATAACTTAGGTATCGACTACGGATTCCTTAATAATCGCATTAATGGTAGCATTGAAATCTACAAGAAGAATACTACGGACTTGCTGAATAATGTAAGTGCTCCGGCAGGAACTAACTTCTCTAATATCATCATCGCTAATGTGGGTGAGATGGAAAATAAAGGTGTAGAGTTCAATATCAACGCGTTGGCTATAAATACTAAAGATTTCACTTGGGAATTGGGTTATAACGTTACTTGGAACGACAGTAAAATTACTAAGTTGACCGCTAACTTCAACCCTGATTATCCGGGCATCAATGCAGGATCAACTTCGTTTGGTACCGGTAATGTTGTTCAGAAACATCAGGTAGGATATGCGCCATCTACCTTCTACGTTTATCAGCAGGTATACGATAATAATGGTAATCCTATCCAGAATGCTGTAGTAGACAGAGACGGTAACGGCGAAATCACAGAATCGGATAAGTATCTTACCGGAAAGAGTCCTATGGCTAAGGTGTTTATGGGCTTTAGCTCACAGTTTACATATAAGAACTGGGACTTGGGCTTCAATATGCGTGCAAACTTCGGTAACTATGTATTTAATGGCTTTGCGGCTGACAACACAAGCTTGAATAACTTCGCAAACCAAGGATTCGCTACCAACTATTATAAGGATGCCGGCAAGTACGGATTTACACAGATTTCGGACATCATACAAAAGTCTACCGATTTGTATCTGGAAAATGCTTCATTCCTAAAGATGGATAACATTACTCTGGGATATTCATTCAACAAGTTCTTTACTAGCCGTATCTCAGGACGTATCAGCACTAGCGTACAAAACGTGTTTACCATCACTAAATATACAGGCTTAGACCCAGAATGCGATGCCATTGACTCTAATGTATGGCCGCGTCCGCGTTCTTTCACTATCGGTTTGAACCTTAACTTTTAAAATGCAGAAACCATGAAGACTAAAAAATATTTGTTTGTAGCAGCTGCTGCAGCACTCTTTAACTTGAGTAGCTGTGTAAACGACCTTGATGTAACACCGCTAGACCCATCGGTGTCGACTTCAGACAAGGCATACAGCACTCCCGAAAGCTATACCCAAGGCTTATTGAAAATATATTCTGTATGGGCCCTCTCCGGACAAGAAGGTGCCGGAAAATCAGATATCGATGGATTGGATCCGGGTAACACTGCTCTGATGCGTTGCTGGTTCACTCTGCAAGAACAGCCTACCGACGAAATGAAGAATGCATGGCCTGATTCTTGGTGTGCCGATATTAACGGACTGAAGTGGGGTACTACTCAGAACGAGCCTATCGAAGGTTTGTATCAACGCTGTATGTTCATCGTGGCATTGACCAACGAGTTCTTGAAGAATATCCCTAATGCACCAGCCGAAATCAACCAGGCTCAATATACAGCCGAAGCTCGTTTCTGCAGAGCTTTAGCTTACTATACACTGCTTGATGCTTTCGGTATACCACCGTTCATTACTGAACAGAATTACGCTCTTAATCCCTCTCAGTTGAGCCGTCCAGAATTGTTTGGCTGGATTGAAAATGAACTTAATGAAATCAAGAGCAATTTGCCCGCTGCCCGTCAGGGTGAATATGGCCGTGCCGACCAAGGTGTAGTCGATGCTCTTTTAGCACGTATGTATCTTAATGCTGTGGTATATACTGGTACAGAGCGTTACACCGACTGTGTGGAAGCATGTAAGCGTGTAATAGCCGGAGGTTACTCTTTGGCCGATAACTACGCTGAAATTTTCATGGCTGACAATGGAGAAAATGCCAATGTGCGTAAGGAAATTATCTTCCCCATTTGCTTTGATGGCTTGACTACTCAGTCTTATGGTATGGCTGCTATTATCCTTGGTTCACGCAGTCAAGATGAATTCGGTGAAGTCCCGGCTGGTATTAGTGCTGGATGGGACGGTTATCGTGGTACTCCAAACTTGGTTCGTCTGTTTGAATACGCTAATAATGATAAGCCTAAGGCCAGTGAAATAAAAGATCGCCGCGGTATTTTCTTCGATAAGAACCGTTCGATAGACATTACCACTGCTGTTAATGGTACCTTTAAGACCGAAGGTTGGGCTGTTTATAAATACACCAACTTGAAAAGTAATGGCGAAAGCGGAAGCAATTCTACTTTCCCTGATACTGATTTCCCGTTGTTCCGTTTGGCAGATGTTTATCTGATGTATGCCGAAGCCGTTGCCCGCGGTGGACAAGGCGGTGATTTGGCTACAGCCGTAGGTTATGTAAATGACTTGCGTGAACGTGCTTACGGTGACAGACTTCATGGTGTAAACGAAGCTTGGCTTAAAGCAGATAACTATCGTAACATCTTGAACGAGCGTGGTCGTGAACTTTACTGGGAAGCCTTGAGACGTACCGACCTTATTCGTTTCGGCCTCTTTACTTCGGCTTCATATCTATGGCCGTATAAAGGTGGTGTAATGGGCGGTATAGGTGTAGACAACCGTTATAATGTATTCCCCATCCCTGCTACAGACTTAAGTGTCAATGGTAGCTTGCAGCAGAACGATGGTTATAAGAACTAAAAAGACAATATTTTCTTAACTCAAAGAATTTATCATTATGAAAGCAATAAAATATATGCTCCTTAGCGGGTTGCTGGCTTGCTTCACAGCTTGCGAAAGCGACTTGGATAAGGTGGTTTACGATGAAAGCGTAACTCAGCCGGCTGTTCTGCAGAATATCAATGATTCTTATGTGCTGGATGTTAACAAAAGCGATGAAACAGCCATCGCTTTTCAATGGGATGCTCCGTCTATAAATGTGAAAGCTCCCGTTACGTCTTCGCTTGAGATGGACGTTCAGGGCAAGGATTTTGCGAATGCCGCTGTGCTGACTTCTGTAAAAGCAGGTAATTCTTATAGTGTTACAAATGCCGACTTAAATTCGGCTTTGTTGAAAATGATAGAGAAGTATGGAATGGAAATGGGACCAATAAATCTGGAATTCAGAATCGGTTCTATACTTTCGAACGCTACCAAACCGTTTTACTCTAATGTCATAACTTCCACTGTCACTCCGTTTGTAGGAGAGAAGGAATATCCTCAGGTTTGGATTGTAGGTGATTACTGCGGATGGAATCACGCAAACAGTCAGTTGCTGTATTCGGCTGCCGAAGACGATAACTACGAAGCTATGATTTACTTTGGTGAGAAAGCTGCTAATGGTTGGAAGCTTTGTGAAAAGGCTGATTGGAGCGTTAATTGGGGAGAAAATACTGCAATTGAAGCTGAGGCGAAATCTAGTGTACTGAAGCTTGAGGGAGGTAATATCTCGGCGTTCAGTCACAAGAGTTATCTGGTTAAATTTAATACTACTACTCTTACTCTTGAAATGAGTCAGGGATGTGATTCATGGGGCGTTGTAGGCGACTTCAGTGGTTGGGGCGATACTCCGGATGAGGTAATGACTTTAGCTAGTGAAACCAAGTATGGCAAGCTGCAGTATTACTTGACTGCTACCGTTAATTTGAAAGCTAACGACGGATGGAAGATACGTCCTGACGGAAAATGGTCGAACGACCGTGGCCCGAGTGCGTTTAAGAAGATAGATGGCGCTAAAGATAAAGGTGACGGTAATTTTACTGTGACCGAAGACGGTACCTATACTATTAAATGGTTCTTCAATAAAGTAGATGCAAGTTTGGAGGTAGTCAAGAAATAATTTCTGTGCTTTGCAGCATTCATTGCTTAGCTTAGGCATTTAGCTGCTTAGCCTTTATATAAGATGGCTTACTTAGCATGTTAATTCGATATGCTGAGTAAGCTATCTTTTTATATACGTAGGTTATAGTTTGCGATTGATGGCGTATGCTTTCTTTCGTACTATAAAATAGGCGGTGCATACGGCAATGCCGGTAATGACCCACGAGAGCGGATATACAGACATCAGTACCTTGAAGTCGTGATATCGCGGACATACGGCGTAAACCCATAGCAGGCGCAGAAGGCATGTACCGAATATAGTAAGTATTGTAGGAGTCATGGAATATCCTAACCCACGCATGGTGGCTGCGCTTATCTCATAGCTGCTGGCTATGAACTGGAAGAGCAGAACATAGCTTATTCTGATAGCGGCATAGTGAATAACTTCGGGCTCAGAGGTGAATATCCCGATGAATGCTTCTTTCTGCCAGAATATTAAAATGTTCAGAATGCCGCAGCTTAATATACTCAGCAGCATGCTTTGACGGTAAATCTTGTCGCAACGGTCTGTTTGTCCCGCACCGTAGTTCTGACTGACAAAGGCTACCGCGGCTTGACCGAAGGCAGCGATGGCGAAGTAGCAATAGTATTCAAAATTGAGTGCGGCAGCCGAACCTGCCATTGCATCGGAGCCAAAGCTGTTTACTGTAGCCAAGATGAATACGTTTGATACGGAAAACACCATTCCTTGCATTCCGGCTGGGAGTCCGATGCGGAGCATCTTTTTCAGTTCGGGACGTATGATGGATATTTTTTTCAGTTCTAGTTTGAAAGGGTCGCTTTCGTTCATCAGCAGATAAACTATGATGGCGGCGTTTACCACATTAGAGATGACAGTACTTATGGCAACGCCTGCTACTCCCATGCCGAATACTATGACCAGCAGCAGATTGAGCACTGTATTTACAATGCCGGCTACTATAAGACTGTAGAAGGGTCTTTTGGTATCTCCCATACTACGCAGGATGGCTGCGCCGAAGTTATAAATCATCATGAATGGCATGCCCAATGAGTATAGCCGGAGGTATAGAACTGCCAAGTCGAGTACATCGGGCGGCGTGTCAAGAGCTTCCAGAAGAGGCCGGGCTATTATAATACCGAATACCAACAGGAATAAGCCGCTGACTATCGCTACTGTTGAGGCTGTATGGATGGCGTCTTTTATTCGCAATGTATCTTTCTGACCTATGTAGTGGGCTATTACCACGTTGACGCCTACTGATATACCTACAAACAAGTTGATGATGAGGCTGATGATAAGTCCGTTGCTGCCTACTGCCGCTAAAGCTTGACTACTTGCGAATCGTCCTACTACAGCTACATCGACAGAATTGAACGATTGCTGTAGCGCACCGCTTCCCATTAGTGGCAGGGCAAATATCAGTATCTTACGGAAAAGTCCTCCGTTAAGCATGTCTATGCGTGTGCCTCCTTGCTTTTGAGCTGTAACTTTATTTGCTTCTTCCTTTTGCATTATCCTTTTCCCCCTATTGAAGTGTATGAAAAACAGTTGCAAAGTTAGATAAAATCGGGCTTTTTCTCTAACTTTGCGCCCCGAATCATAAAAGGCGAAAAATAATGTTATTACCTTATTTAAATAAAGAGTTGATCGAGGCCGGATGTGATGAGGCTGGAAGAGGCTGTTTGGCTGGAGCTGTATATGCGGCGGCAGTCATTCTTCCCACCGATTATGTAAACGAGCGTCTTAACGATTCGAAGAAACTGACCGAACATCAACGCTATGCCCTGCGCGAAGAGATAGAGCGCGATGCTTTGGCATGGGCTGTAGGAGTGGTGCTGCCGGCAGAGATAGATAAGATTAATATATTGAACGCCTCGTTTTTGGCGATGCATAGAGCTATAGACCAATTGTCTATTCGTCCGCAGCATTTGCTGATTGATGGCAATAGGTTTAATAAATATCATGATGTGCCGCATACTACGGTGGTAAAAGGCGACGGTAAATTCTTGTCGATAGCGGCGGCTTCTATACTTGCCAAGACATATCGTGACGACTATATGAACAAGTTGCATGAGGAATATCCGATGTACGATTGGAAAGGGAACAAAGGTTATCCCACTAAAAAACATCGTGAGGCGATAGCTAAATATGGCACAACGCCTTATCACAGAATGACTTTCAATTTGTTGGGCGACGGACAATTGTCTTTCGACTTCTAATTACCACATTATAAGAAATGAACAGACTGTTAATAACCATATAATTATTAACAGCCTGTTCATTTTGTATTCAGCTTGCATTTTATGAAAAAGGGAAACACAAATAAGCTCGAAAAATACGTGAAAAAACAATGCGATGTTTCAAATAAAACATTGCGATGATTGATTTGAAACATTGCGATGGTTAAGACCGACCATCGCAATGTTTTTTTGAGAATTTAGAAGCGTAAAATTTCATATGAAAAAAAGGCATTATCTTTGCGCTACGTTTTTTTGTGATTAGTTATGATTCAGATTTCTCCCCAAACAGCTCGTTTTATTGCAGAGCATCGTCATGACGACGTGCGCATGTTATCTCTTAAGGCATCAAGATATCCCGATGTTGATATGGCTGAGGCTGTAGTGCAAATAGCAGGAAGGCAAATAGCAGAGAAGAAAGTGCCGCTCTTTGCCGAAACGGAAGGTATATTATATCCTCGTCATTTGTCGATGGAGCAATGTTCTTCTGAGCAGACTGCACGGTATAAGGCTACATTGGTAGGGGGAGAGACATTTGCCGATTTAACAGCTGGCTTTGGAGTAGACTGCTCGTTCTTGGCTCGCAATTTTAAGTGTGCCGATTATGTAGAACGGCAAGAGGTGTTATGCGATTTGGCTCGCAATAATTTCTCGGTGCTCGGACTGAATCATATACGTGTGCATCAAGCCGACGGAATAGATTATTTGCAGCAGATGGATAAGGTGGACTGTTTGTTTCTCGACCCAGCTCGGCGCGATGGCAACGGAGGGAAGACTGTCGCCATCTCCGATTGCGAACCCGACGTTTGTCGGCTTGAACCGTTATTGGTAGAAAAGGGTGATGTAGTGATGGTAAAGCTATCGCCTATGCTCGACATGGCTTCGGCTTTAAACGATTTAAAGCACGTTCGTCAGGTACATGTGGTAGCTGTTAACAACGAGTGCAAAGAGTTGATAATTCTATTGAAAAAGCCGAATGAGGCAGAGAATTGCGTTGATAATGAGATAACTATAGTTTGTGAACAGGTTGTTAATAACTCTGCGTCGCAACACTTTTCGTATACCTTGTCCGAAGAGAAAAATGCGGTCTGCACTATAGCCGATAAAGTGGGTACGTATCTCTATGAACCCGGAGCGGCATTGCTTAAAGCTGGACCTTATAAGCTATTGTCGGCTCGTTACGGAGTAGGAAAGCTTCATCCCAATAGTCACTTGTATACTTCCGCCCAAGCGGTAGATTTTCCCGGACGCTGTTTCCGTGTAATAGCTGTTTCCGGATTTGGGAAGAAAGAGTTGAAAGACTTTATGAAGGGGGTAGAGAAGGCTAACCTTACAATAAGAAATTTCCCCTCTTCTGTAGCCGAGCTTCGTAAGAAACTGAAACTAAAGGAGGGGGGAAACCTGTATCTTTTTGCCACGACCTTGGCCGATGGCGAAAAGGTTCTGATAAAATGCGAGAAAATGGTTTAAGCCATTTTTGCTTTGAAAGCCAAGGCGTACATGCGCATTTGCTTAATCATGGCAAGCAGTCCGTTGCTGCGTGTAGGCGAAAGATGTTCTTTCAATCCTATTTTCTCGATGAAGTATAAATCAGCGTTCAGGATTTCATCGGGAGTGTGACCGGAAAGTACTTTGATAAGCAATGTTACGATACCTTTTACTATAAGGGCGTCGCTTTCGGCTTGGAAGATAATTTTTCCGTCTACTAAGTCGGCCTGTAGCCATACTCGGCTTTGGCAACCGTCTATAAGGTTCTGTTCGTTCTTATATTTTTCGTCTATTGGTTCTTGTTCGCTTCCCAAGTCGATGAGCAGTTGGTACTTGTCCATCCAATCATCGAAATCGCTGAACTCTTCTACTATTTCGTCTTGAATTTCGTTAATCGTTTTCATATGTTCTTTTATATATTTAGTTCTCGTTATAGATTACAGTCATCACGGTTTGTCCTACAGCTTGCAGGGTTCCGCGGTCTATATTCTCAAGATTATCTTTTATCGTATGCCATGTAGGATTGAATCCGGTAGAGCTGTTCGGGTTGAAGTCGATTATGTCTACACACGGAATCTGTCGTAACTGGTTTACGTATACATGGTCGTCGGTAACTTCACCGCCATTTCCTTTTATGAAGATGTTGGTATATCCTAGCTGGTGTGCGGTGTTCCAAATCTTCTTCATCGCTTTATTGGCGGTGCGTCGGGTATATCCTTCGTAGTAGAACGTAGCGTTTTTACCGCCTACCATATCTAATAAGATGCCGAAGCGTGCTTTGTAATCGGCTACGTGCGGTATTCTTCCCCAGTATTGCGAACCTAAGCACCAAGTATCTTCTTTGTGCGGACCTTGATAGAAGTCGGGAGTTCCGTTGTCTTCCGAGTCGAAGAATATGATATCAATACCTATTTTTGGCGATTGTTGTTGCAGGTTACGGGCTATCTCAAGCAAAGCTCCTACGCCACTTGCTCCGTCGTTAGCTCCGTCTATTGGGGTGTGGTGATGAGCTTCCTCGCCAGCATCGGCATATTGGCGGGTATCCCAATGTGCGCAGAGCATAACTCTCTTATTGCTCTCCTCATTATATGCACCGATTATATTGCGCGATTTCAGTATCGTTCCGTCGTACGCTACCAAGTCGGCATATTGATTATATACTTTTGCGCCATATTTTTCGAGTTGCGCGGCAAGATAGTTTCCGCAGTTGCGATGCGCTGCAGTGTTTGGAACTCGTGGACCGAACTCTACCTGTGTTTTGATATGAGCGTATGCGCTGTCGGCATTAAATGCAGGTACATTCACTGTGTTCACTTTTGCCGCTTGTTCTTGCGCTTCGTTGTTTGTTTTCTTATTGTTTCCACATGCTGCCAATACAGTAAGGCAAAGCAGTATACTTGTGTGGAGATATTTTTTGAGTTGCATTGTTGATTTGTGTTTATATGCTTAAACCGTCTAAGATGGCGATGTAAGTGTTTATTGCTTCTTCTATTTCGTTTACCATGATATATTCGTCGGCAGTGTGCGAGCGCGAAGACTTTCCGGGGCCCATCTTCACTGAAGGGAACTTCATCAAGGCTTGATCGGATAGTGTAGGCGATCCGAACGGCGTCTTTCCTAAAGCGATAGCCTTTTGTACGAACGGATGCGATGCGTCGATGCGCGATGAGTTAAGGCGGAACGAGCGTGCCTTGGCCTCGCAACTGATGTGGGAACATATCTCATTAAACAAATCCTCGTTAGAATAGAATTCGTTGCTGCGTATGTCTACAACAAATGTACATAAGTCGGGAATTACATTATGCTGTGTGCCTGCGTTTATCTGTGTGACACTCATCTTTACGGGGCCGAGCAAAGACGATTCTTTCTGGAACTGGAATGTGCGGAACCATTGAATATCGTCTATTACCTTATATATAGCATTCACGCCTTCGTTTCGTGCGGCGTGTCCTGATTTGCCGTGCGCTGTTACGTCGAGCACCATAAGTCCTTTTTCTGCTATGGCAGGTTGCATTTCAGTCGGCTCTCCCACAATTCCTAATGTAATAGGAGGAAGCTGTGGCAGTACGCTTTCTATTCCGTTTTTGCCCGATACCTCTTCTTCGCACGAAGCCAAGAAGATAAGGTTGTATTTCTGTTCAGTGGTACATAGATAGCGGAATACCTGAAAAAGCGAAACTACACTGGCTCCGGCATCGTTGCTTCCTAATCCGTATAGTTTGCCGTTTTCCATTTTCGGGGTGAATGGTTGCTTGCGCCATCCGCTTACCGCTTTAACCGTGTCTATGTGCGAATTGAGCAGGATAGTCGGCTTGTTTGTATCGAACATGGGGCTGATGCACCATATGTTATTGCCCGATCTTCCCGTCATGATACCGGTTTCTTCTATATAATTCTGCAAAAAATCAGCTGCCGCTTCTTCTTCCCTACTTATTGATGGTATTCCTATAAGCGAGTGAAGTAAAGTGAGAGCTTCGGATGTATAATAACCAGTGTCTAACATGAGATGTTTGTTTTTATTTATCTTGTGGCAAAGATACTTCCTTTTTTCCAAATTAAACTCTATCTTTGCGTAATTAAAATTATTGCGTCCCAGCATATTTACTGAAAAATGGAATAAACCTTTGTTGGTAACCATGAAATTGTTACACTGAAAATTGTAGGCAAATGTAGGTGCTCGATTTATGAAAATAATATCGTCATGGTAATGTGTTGTGGCTGTAATATGTTAAAAATAATAATTGATGAGTAATTCTTTATTATCCACTCTGATTTATAAGCAAGCAGAGCGTTATGGCGACAATGTCGTATTGAAGTATCGTGATTACGAAGCAGGACAATGGCTTCCTATCAGTTGGAAACAGTTTGCTGAAAAAGTAAAGTTGGCTTCTAATGCTCTTGTGGCACTTGGAGTGGGAACACAAGAAAATGTAGGTGTTTTTTCGCAGAATATGCCCGAATGCCTATATACGGACTTTGGAGCTTTCGGATGTAGAATAGTAACAATTCCTTTATATGCTACAAGCTCTGAAGCACAGGTTACTTACATCGTTGAAGATGCAAGTATCAGAGTATTGTTTGTAGGCGAGCAATATCAGTATGATGTGGCTTTGCGCGTACTGGGATTATGTAATTCGTTGAAGCAGATTGTGATTTTCGATCCTAAGGTGAAACGTGCGCCATCGGATACACAGTCTATTTATTATGACGAGTTCTTGAAATTGGGTGCGGACGGAAAGAATCAACAGGAGGTAGATAAACGTACACAAGAATCAAGCCCCGACGATTTAGCTAATATTCTTTATACTTCTGGAACAACAGGCGAGTCTAAGGGTGTTATGTTAAGACACTCTTGCTATGAGGCTGCGTTCTGGGGACATAATCAGCTTTTTGAAAAGCTGGGTCCTAATGATGTGGTGATGAACTTCTTGCCATACTCACATATATTTGAGCGCGCATGGACTTATTGGTGCTTGTCAAGAGGTTGTCAGCTCGCTGTAAACTTGTGCCCGCAAGATATTCAGAAGACTATCAAGGAAATTCGCCCTACTGCCATGTGTAGTGTCCCTCGTTTCTGGGAAAAGGTTTATGCCGGAGTGCTGGAAAAGATAAACGAAACTACGGGACTCAAGAAGAACTTGATGCTGGATGCCTTGAAGGTAGGTAAGGAGCATAATATCACTTATCTGATGAACGGCAAGACTCCGCCGGCATTGCTTCATCTGAAATATAAATTCTACGAGAAGACTATCTATAGCTTGCTAAAGAAGACTATCGGTATAGAAAATGGTAACTTGTTCCCTACAGCCGGAGCGGCTATACCTTTGGCTGTTGAAGAATTCGTTCATTCGGTAGGTATCGGTATGGTGGCCGGATACGGATTGACAGAAAGTACTGCCACTGTTTCGTGCGAATGGCCGGGACATCATCGTTTGGGATCGGTAGGAACATTGCTTCCGGGCGTAGAATTGAAGATTGGCGAAAACAATGAAATCTTGTTGCGCGGCGAAACAATCATAAAAGGATATTATAAAAAAGATGCCGTAACAAAGGCTGCGTTTACAGAAGATGGATGGTTCCGCACAGGAGATGCCGGATATATGAAAGATGGATATCTGTATCTTACAGATCGTATTAAGGATTTGTTCAAGACATCAAACGGAAAATACATCGCTCCTCAGGCTATTGAGACTAAGTTGGTGGTAGACCGCTATATAGATCAGATATCTATTATCGCCGATCAGAGAAAATTCGTTTCGGCTCTTATAGTTCCTGATTATGCTCAGGTAGAGAAATATGCGGCCGAACATAAAATTTTTTATTCAAGCCGGGAAGATCTGTTGCAGAAACCAGAAATAGTAGACTTGTTTAAGACGCGTATCGATACGCTTCAGCAGCAGTTTGCACACTATGAACAGATAAAACGCTTCACTTTATTGCCTAAGCCGTTTAGCTTAGAGAAGGGCGAATTGACTAACACATTGAAGATTCGTCGACCGGTGTTGCTGAAAAATTATGCGGCAGAGATAGAAAAGATGTATGCAGAGTAATGACTCTTAATAGAGTGATATCTGTAGATTTATTGAAAATATGTACTTTTGCAAACTGAATTGATTTTTAAATAATTCGTATGGTAACATTAGAACAACTGAAAGATATAAAAGAACGTACTGCAGCTTTGTATCGCTACTTGGATATAGAGAATAAGAAAGTACAAGTAGAAGAGGAGCAGCTCCGTACTCAAGTACCTGGCTTTTGGGATGACGCAAAGAAAGCAGAAGCACAGATGAAGAAAGTAAAGGCATTGCAAGGATGGATAGAAGGCTATACCGAAGTTAAGACTTTGGCCGACGAGTTGGAACTGTCCTTCGATTTCTATAAAGATGAATTGATGACCGAAGCCGAAGTAGAAGAGGCTTACGATAAAGCTGTGAAAGCGGTAGAAGAGCTGGAACTGAAAAATATGTTGCGTTCCGAAGCTGATCAGATGGATTGTGTATTGAAAATCAATTCGGGTGCAGGTGGTACTGAAAGTCAGGACTGGGCTTCTATGTTGATGCGTATGTATATGCGCTGGGCCGAAACTAATGGATATAAGTTGTCGGTATCGAACTTGCAGGAAGGCGATGAGGCTGGAATCAAGACTGTAACTATGAACGTTGAAGGTCCTTATGCTTATGGATATCTGAAAGGCGAGAATGGTGTACATCGTTTGGTACGTGTATCTCCGTATAATGCACAGGGTAAGCGTATGACTTCTTTTGCGTCTGTCTTTGTAACCCCGTTGGTAGACGATTCTATTGAAGTTACTGTAGAACCGGCTCGTTTGTCGTGGGATACATTCCGAAGCGGTGGTGCCGGTGGTCAGAACGTAAATAAGGTAGAATCTGGAGTTCGTTTGCGCTATCAGTATAAAGATCCGTATACTGGCGAGGAAGAAGAAATCTTGATTGAAAATACAGAAACGCGAGACCAACCTAAGAATAAAGAAAACGCTATGCGTCAGTTGCGCTCTATATTGTACGATAAAGAGTTGCAGCACCGTATGGAAGAGCAGGCTAAGGTAGAAGCCGGAAAGAAGAAAATCGAGTGGGGATCGCAGATTAGAAGTTATGTGTTCGACGACCGTCGAGTAAAAGACCATCGTACTAACTTCCAAACTTCAGATGTAAACGGTGTGATGGATGGTAAGATAGATGGCTTTATCAAAGCTTACCTGATGGAATTCTCGGATAGCGAATCTTGAGAAACAAAAAGTTAAGACTATAGTTGGCTTGTCTAAAAATAATGTTTATTTTTGAGAATGTTTAATCTAAATGAATAGAACTATGAGCAAGAACAAGAATAAAAAGAACAATTCTCTTCAAGAAGAGAAGAAGGCTAACCGTCTTATAAAGAATATATGCATTGTATTGGTTATTTTGGCGGTGTTGATGATAGCGTTGGCACTGTATAATAGCTAAATTAAATATGGCACAAGAAATAGAACGAAAGTTTTTAGTGAAAGACCTGTCTTATAGAGATAGGTCTTTTTCTAATAGCCACGTTGTACAGGGATACATTTGTAGTGCCCGAGGACGTACCGTAAGAGTCCGTATCCGCGATGAGAAGGGATACCTTACTATAAAGGGGCCATCGAATGCGGCAGGAACGAGCCGGTATGAGTGGGAGCGTGAACTTCCTCTTTCTGAAGCGGAAGAGTTGATGAAACTATGTGAACCGGGCATGATTGACAAAATACGGTATTTGGTAAAAGCGGGAGATCATGTGTTCGAAGTTGACGAGTTTCACGGCGAGAACGAAGGCTTGGTTGTTGCCGAGGTAGAATTGGCATCAGAAGACGAACCTTTTGAACGTCCGTCTTTTTTAGGAGAAGAGGTAACCGGACAGGTTAAATATTACAATTCATTCCTGATGAAAGAGCCGTTCTGCACGTGGAACAAATAGCTATATGCTTCATGATAAATTATTAATAAGGTATATAACTCCGGCTATTAAGGTGTAGTCGGAGTTTTTTTAATCTATTTATGTCGAAGAAACAAATCATACAAGATGCCGATTTTGGACTGATTATTGTAGCTACCAGAAAGTTGGCCCGTAATATAACGATGAGAGTCAAAGCTGACGGACTTTATGTAACTACTCCGCCTTACAGTAGTTTGGCTTCTGTGCTTCGTGCCATAGCTCCATATAGAGAGCGCTTGCTGGAAAAGCGAGAAAAGGTGCAGCCCAAACCGTTTGATTGGGATTTTAAGATAGAGGCCGAATGCTTCCATTTGCGTTTGGTGCCCAGTCATCTTAAGAACTTCACGGTTAGGTTTGTAGACGATGAGGTAGAGATTGGTTGTCCAGAAAATACTGATTTTACATCTCAACGTGTTCTGAACTTGATTCGCAACGCCATTATGAGAGCGTTGAAAAAGAAAGCCGAAGAGTTTCTTCCTCCTCTTGTAGCGTTGTTGGCTTCTCGTTTCGGAATGAGTTTTCGTCAGGTAAAGATTTCTAAGGCTCGTACCCGGTGGGGTAGTTGCTCTGCTGAAAGAAACATCAGTCTGTCTTTTTATTTGATGCTTGTGCCAGCACATCTCATGGATTATGTCATCTTGCACGAGTTGGCACATACTCGTGAAATGAATCACGGACCTCGCTTTTGGGAGTTGCTTAACGATATGACCGATGGAAACGCATTGGCACTAAGAAAAGAAATGAAAGAGTATCATCCGGTGTTTTAAATGTAATATGCAGAACGCTACATAAGCGTGTGGTATAGTTGGTTACGAGATTTTTCAGTATATTTGTGCCGATATTTTATAAATACCAACCTCTTAACCGATACGAATGAAAAATTTTAGATTCTTGAGTATGTTTAAAACATACGTCAACTCAAGTGTGTTGCTTATCGTAGCAACCGTTCTTGCGCTTTTTATCGCCAATTCTCCTGCTAGTGAGGCTTATTTCCAGTTTTGGAATCAGCCGGTTAGCTTGTCGATAGGAGGCTTTAACTTGTTTAGTCACGGAGGAGAAACGATGACTTTGATGGCTCTCATCAATGATTTTTTCATGGCTATATTCTTCTTATCGGTAGGTTTGGAGATAAAGCGTGAAATTTTGGTTGGCGAACTATCTTCTCCTAAAAATGCGTTGTTACCTCTTATCGGTGCTATGGGAGGTATGATTGTTCCGGTATTGGTGTTCTGGCTTTTCGCTCCGTCCGACCCTGTTTCTTTGCGTGGATTGGCAGTACCTATGGCTACTGATATAGCATTTTCTTTGGGTGTAATTTCTATTTTCGGCCGACGTGTACCTCTTGCGCTGAAAGTCTTCTTGGCTACATTGGCTGTGGCCGACGATTTAGGTGGAATTGTAGTGATTGCCACATGCTATGCGCAGCATATCGATGGCATCTATCTGCTTTATGCGGCATTGCTGGTAGTGCTGCTTATTGTAGGAAATATACGTGGCATGCGCTCTAAGACATTTTATCTAACGTTAGGATTGGCATTGTGGTATACCGTGCTTAATTCCGGAATTCATGCTACTATCGCCGGAGTTATATTGGCGTTCTGCATTCCTGCTACAATAAAATCTCCGGTAATGTTTGTAGAGCGCATCCGTGAGTGCCTTTCTGCTTTCCCGGTATCTATGGGCGAGAAGAGCAACTCGCGTGTGGTTATGCTTTCGCATGAGCAGATTGATAAATTGAAGCAGATAGAGACTGCGTCCGACTATGTTATTAGTCCGCTTCAGGATATGGAAGATAATCTTCATGGTCCGGTAAGCTTTGCTATCATACCGCTTTTCGCATTCGCAAATGCGGGTATCATGTTCCAAGGCATGGGCGTTGAAAGCCTTATTTCGGGAGTGGGACTTGCGGTTGTGGCAGGTTTGGTTATCGGAAAATTCATGGGCGTATTTTTGTTCTCGTGGGCTGCTATCCGTTTAGGCGCGGTTAAACTTCCTGCCGGATGTACCTGGGGAGCGTTTGCCAGCGTATGTATGTTGAGCGGAATTGGTTTTACTGTAGCTCTGTTCATTGCTGATTTGGCGTACGACTCTACAGATGCAGCGCAATTGGCTCTGCTAACCGATGCCAAGTTGGGTATTTTGGTTGGCTCGTTGTTGTCGGGATTAATTAGTATGGTTTTGCTCAACTTAACATTGCCCCGAAAAGAATAAAGGCGTAGTAGCGTTTACGATGTATTAAATAAATAAAGGCCGAATGTTGCGAAGAAGTAACACTCGGCCTTTAAAATTATTAGTCAGTACAGTATTTACAAAAGAATACAGAGTACAGCACTCCAGTGGCAGATAGCGCCAAGTAGTACGAAGATGTGCCAGATGCCATGATAATAGGGGCGTGAGTCGTGGCTGAAGAAATAAGTTCCCGAAGTATAGAACAATCCTTCGGCCAGTATGAAAAGCAATGGCGTAATAGAAAGCTCACTATATACTGGCTCGGCAATGAAGACCACCGACCATCCCATCACTAAATAAATAATGAGCGAAAGCCGAGGGTATTTGTTGATAGCTGTAATTTTATAAAAAGCCCCGCCTATAACCGTAGCCCATAGAAGTCCGAAAACCGTCCACCCTAGCGCACCGCCAACAACTCCTATACATATAGGTGTATACGAAGCAGCAATCATGATATAGATGCCTATATGATCGAAGATACGCAGATGCCGTTTTCCCTCACCCGGCAGCCACCAATGATAAAGAGTACTGGCAGCAAACATCAAGAGCATGCCGCTTGTAAAAAAAGTAACTCCAAAAGCATGTTGCCAACTGGCACTATAGCCCAATTTTATAATGAGCCATGCCATACTCAATGTAAACACCACGCCCAGCAGATGAGTAGCGGTGTTAAACAGTTCTTCTTTAGTTCGTTTACGTATTGGATTATTCATGCAGCAAAGGTATGCATCTTGTTATAAAATTGCAAGAACAGCATCTTAAATGTATCTTTATTCCACTTTTAAGAACTATTCTTTCCTCAACGTCCTATCATTATGAAAGATGAAATCTCGTATTTATTTTTTTAAACCGAACCGCCAAATTCGATAGCTCACATTAAAAAACTACTTCCTTCACCATAAAAGTTCTATACTTAGGCTAAGTATATAAAAACTCAGCTTAAGAATATA
>ENA-OOXM01000499-OOXM01000499.1-human-gut-metagenome-genome-assembly--contig:-NODE-499-length-35721-cov-5.440672_pt1 | contig 35721 bp, 34 predicted proteins | sample MGYA00241589_ERZ501347 | MGnify/ENA primary metagenome ERZ501347 (study PRJEB25962, sample SAMEA2042832) | human gut metagenome | biome: human gut; feature: human-associated habitat; material: faeces...
TAAGACCCACCATAAACAAGCTTAATATGGAACAAATTAAGTCTATATTCTATAAAGAAATAGCTTATCCGTATTCCAACAATCAGTATGGATTGGCTATCATTATAATGATGCAAAAGAAATGTCTATATTTCGATTCGTCAAGTTTTTATTTTGTTAAATCACCAAGTGATAATTTTAATAAGCAAAAATGGAATATTGTTAGTGATTTAAATGATAATAAGATTGCGGCAATTCACGAAGATGAGCTATCCGCTTATTTCATTCTATTTACTAATAGTAAAATTATGTATATTTATCAAGAATTAGATGGCAATGAATGTATTCGCCAGATGTTCAGAATCGTAAATCCCAATGATAAGGATTATCAAGAAATAGTGCAATATATGAATGGTATCTATTATTAGTTGATTATCAGTATTATACGCTCTAAACGGTAGAAAAGTGACTGTGTGGATTCTATATAGATACGAAATGGCTAAAATTTAACGTATTTAACTTTCGCTTACACCGATATCACCCCAAAGTGTATGATGTTGGGCGATTAGTAGAATGAGCAATTCTTCTTGGAGAGACAGGAATGATGGAGCTTACTTTGTTCTACACTCTTGAATGGTGTAAGCAGGCATTTCGTAACAGTGTCAAAGACGTTATCCAAGATTCTAAGACGATTGGTTGCAAGACAAAGTAATGCGATATGCGCTTGCGTATCTTGTCTGCTTTCAGATTACGGTAAACCATGCTCACATTGCCAGTTGCCAGCAACTCATTGACAGTGGCATCAACCTCTACATACAAAAGGAACAGCTTTCATTATTGGACGAAAAAGGACATCCGTCCCTCTTTGCTCCTATAATGATAGCCACACTTTCGACCTGTGCGCAATTGGAACGTGATAATATCTCATTCCGATTGCAGTCAGGAAGGAAGCGGTTTATAGAAAAAGGTGGAAAACTCGGACGCAAGGTAGGCTCAGTAAAAACGGAAGAACAGATGAAAGCCGAATATAGGGAAGTAATAAGTTTGCTCCGCAAGGGGTATTCCATTCGGGATGTGGCGAAGTTGAATGGTAAAGGGGTAAGTACCGTACAACGAGTTAAGCGATTACTAAAAATGCAATCACCGCAATAATACTATTGATTTTACGTTCTTTTCAAAGAAAGGGTTTGTGTGATAGTAGTTTAAAGGCTAAAAGCATTACCTTTGTAGTGCCGTACAATGGCGAGGACAACAACGACTATGTCGAACACGGCATTTTCGGTTATACCCGTGTGCCCGACAGCTACTATGACGCCGTTACGGGCTGGTTTATGCGCCGTCACGGTTGGAAGATGAATCGAGAGTGGATCATTTATACTTCTGGCGTAGTGCCTGCGGTGTCAGCCGTCATCAAAGCGTTGACCGTGCCGGGCGACAAGGTGTTGGTACAGACTCCCGTCTATAACTGCTTCTTTTCGTCCATCCGCAACAATGGGTGCAAAATGGTCTCTTCGCCGTTGGTCTTTGCGGGTAATACTTACACAATTGATTACGAAGACTTGGAGTGTAAGGCCGCTGACCCGAAAGTGAAAGTGATGCTGTTGTGCAATCCCCATAACCCGGCAGGCCGTGTATGGAAATGGGAGGAATTGGTACGTATTGGTGAAATCTGCATCCGTCACGGCGTTACGGTCGTATCGGACGAGATTCATTGCGAACTGGTTTTCCCTGGACATCGTTACACACCGTTTGCCTCCATCTCGGAAGATTTCCTGCAGCATTCCGTCAGCTGCCTATCTCCAAGCAAGGCATTCAATATCGCCGGATTGCAGATTGCGAACATCGTATGTGCCGATGCCGACCGCCGGGCAAAAATCGAGCGGGCTATCAATGACAACGAGGTATGCGATGTCAATCCGTTCGGCGTAATCGCTACTCAGGCGGCTTACAACGGAGGGGAAGAGTGGCTAAATCAACTCATCGAATACCTGTACGGCAATTATCTCTATATGCGCGAGTTCTGTCGTGAGCATTTGCCGGAATTTCCTGTCACGATATTGGAGGGGACTTATCTCGTATGGATGGACTGCCGTAAACTCTGTATATCTTCGGAGGAACTCGAACGTCGATTGTTTGCCGAAGCCGGATTGTGGCTCAATGCCGGAACGATGTACGGTGCGGAGGGTGAAGGCTTCATGCGCTGGAATATCGCATGCCCGCGTACTACGCTGACAGAAGGGTTGAAGTGTTTTGTGGATTTTATAAAAAATCTTCAATGATTACATACGTAATCTTTCTTCGGGGAAAGCACACGGTAGGAGCTGCCCTTTTTATATTATCCATATACGAATTAAACATAATATCAATTATGATGATTTTATCGCATTCCGTTAATGGGCCGATTTTAGGCTTATTTTTGCGTCATGCATCATAAGCAGTAATAGCATTCATGGTGAGATGTGCAACGCTAAAAGTGATTTATAAATACGCTACATAATAAATCAGGTAAAATTAGCGCACACAGAACAAGCGTAAAAAACGTGAGAGAACCATTGCGATGATTAAAATGAACCATTGCGATGAATAGAACTGTTTATTGCGAATGGTTGATTGGTTCATTGCATTCTTTTTTTTGCGGCTCGCAATGTTTTTTTACCCCATCCAGAAGGTACTGTAGAGCCGTTTTTACGATAAATTATGCAGCCGGATTTTCAGAGCAGACTCCTCTCCCATTTTTCGTAATCAGTAAAATAATAGTACACAGAGACAAACGGTCAGCAAAACACCTATATTAATTTGGCCAATAAAGTCTATCACACTGATATACGCTAATAAAAAAGCTCTCGCATAAGCCATATTGAACATGTGCGAGAGCTTTATATAATCAACTGTAAATTAGCTTATTAATAAGCGCGTGCGAAGAGAACACGGCGAGCAGAAGGCTTGCCAGTTACCATGTCCACGCCCGGAGTCAAGCTTTCTTCGTCGGCTTCGAACGGAATACAACGAATAGTTGCCTTAGTTTCGTCTTTGATACGTTCTTCTGTTTCGGTTGTACCGTCCCAATGAGCCAAGATGAAGCCACCCTTTTCGATTTGTTCCTTGAACTGATCGTAAGTGTCTACCTTCACGATATGCTCGTTGCGAAACTTCAGAGCCTTCTGATAGATGTTTTCCTGAATTTCTTCGAGTAATGCCTTTACGTATTCTTCGATACCGTCGCAAGAACGAGTTTCTTTTTCAAGAGTATCACGACGCATTACTTCCATAGTGTTGTTTTCCAAATCGCGGCCACCCATTACCAAACGAACAGGAACACCCTTCAACTCGTAATCAGCGAATTTAAATCCAGGACGCTTGTTGTCAGCGTTATCGTACTTCACTGAAATACCCATGCTGCGCAATTTAGCAACGATACCTTCTACCTTAGCGTCTATTTGCTTCAGCTGCTCGTCGTTCTTGTAGATAGGAACGATAACCACCTGAATAGGAGCCAAATGCGGAGGAAGAACCAAACCGTTATCGTCAGAGTGAGTCATGATAAGAGCACCCATCAAACGAGTAGATACACCCCATGAAGTAGCCCAAACGTAATCCAACTTATTGTTCTTGTCTACGAACTGAACGTTGAATGCCTTGGCGAAGTTCTGACCCAAGAAGTGTGATGTACCGCACTGCAAAGCCTTACCATCCTGCATCAAACCTTCGATGGTATAAGTGTCGAGCGCTCCGGCAAAACGTTCGTTAGCCGATTTAACACCTTTCACTACAGGCACAGCCATGAATTTTTCCGCGAAATCGCCATATACGTGAAGCATCTTCTGTGCTTCTGCTTCAGCTTCTTCGCGGGTAGCGTGTGCTGTATGACCTTCTTGCCACAAGAACTCTGCTGTACGCAAGAACAAACGTGTACGCATTTCCCAGCGCATTACGTTAGCCCACTGATTACAAAGGATAGGCAGGTCGCGGTATGAATTAATCCAGTTCTTATATGTACTCCAAATGATAGTTTCAGAGGTAGGACGGATAATCAGTTCTTCTTCCAGTTTAGCAGCCGGGTCGACGATAACTCCAGAACCATCTTCTGCATTTTTAAGACGATAGTGAGTTACAACGGCACATTCTTTTGCAAAACCTTCTACGTGTTCTGCTTCGCGGCTCAAATAAGACTTAGGGATAAGCAGCGGGAAGTATGCGTTAACGTGTCCTGTAGCCTTAAACATATCGTCGAGCTGGCGCTGCATTTTTTCCCAAATAGCATATCCGTAAGGCTTGATGACCATACATCCACGCACGGGCGACTGCTCGGCAAGGTCTGCTTTTACCACCAAGTCGTTATACCACTGTGAGTAATTCTCACTTCTTTTGGTAAGTTCTTTCAATTCTTTTGCCATAATGTTATAGTAAGATTTAAATTTTTACTTATCGGTTCTAAAACAAGTTGCAAAAATAGCAAAAATCATTTTGTTTAAGCTATTTTTGATACTGAAAATACCACCAATAAGTGTCGCCGTACTCTTTACGCATGTTTTTTCTTTCCTCCGACGGGAATGAGAACTGAAGGCGGCGCTCTTTAAACGCATCGTAACGGCGTATCATTGCGCTGTCGGTAACAGCTATTGAGGCTTCGGGATGTTTGTCTTTATATAAAATCAACGCTTCATTGTAATAGCGGGGCAATTCGGCATCAGCATCCACAAAGTCCGTCAGACCTTTTGCGAATGAGTCCAAATCCTTATCGAGCAGCAATGAAGACAAATAATAGTCTAAAGCAACGTGCTTACCAGTTCCTTTATAGCATATGTTACGTAGCAATTCCTGATGCGATTCTCCGAAGCGAGGACGTACGCCAAGCATATAATATACAGAATCATTGGTATAGCGAAGAGTCTTGAGCGAGTCGTTATCAAAGAACAAGCCTTCCGACTTATAGTATTGTGGATACAGGAAGAGCTCCTCTCCCATCGTTCCCTGATGCGCCATAGCCATAGCCCTAAGCGCAGTGAGCGTGCGTGTAGCTTCTGCTGAATATCGTCCTACTTTCAGCACGTCTTCATACTGATGTTCACGCAAGTATCGCTCCGCCTCCAGCTCATGATGAAAAGCACGGTTAGAGTTGCCGATTAATATCGTCATGAGGAAAAGCAAAAACAGAATGACTAAATTAGCGTTGAATAATGCCAACGGAGGCACCTCGGTATTCAGTTTAAGGCGGAATACACGACGTAGCCAATAAGTAATGACAATAAACAACAGGATAAGAGTAGGCAGAAGCCATGTCCATGATGTATGATGGTTCTGCATATAGATACTGCGCGTAGCGTCGGTCATAGCTCCTAAAACAAGACAAGACGGGAAATAGGATAATGCCCTAATCTCGCCTTTCAGTCCTAATAGACTATTAACTCCCCACCGCAGCAGCAATAAAATAGCCGTAACTATCAATGCACTGGCCAACGGCACATAATGCGTTTTACCATGAGCCAGCGAATAGTGTATAGCCTCTAATACATCATGCTGAAACACATAGAGGTATACAAAACTGAAAATACTAAAAAGAAAGCCGCACACGGCTGTTTGGATGCGTGCAGCTTTCTTATTAGGTGTAATAAATTCACTCATATAAACAAGTCAATAAATAAAGGTTATGCCGCGGCATATGTTTACTTACCTACACGTTTCAATACAACGGCCGAGCGTGCCGGGATGTACAGCTTAAGCCATTCCTTTCTTTCCGAAGCATACAGAGGGTCGGCACAAGTGAAATGCGAGACAGTGTCGTCGGCAAAGCCAAATCCTCCGAACGCCTTATCGTCTGTGTTAAGAACAACCTTGTATTCTCCGCGTGAAACCAGGAATCCGTAGTCTGTAAACGAGCGTACCGGATTGAAATTGAATACAAAGACGAGATCTTTGCGTTTGAACGCCAATATCTGATCGCCGTCGTTGTGCCATATTTCTACCACGTCGGTCTTCTGTATATTCTTCACGCTTTCTAGTAAGTGTACCATTGCCGAATCGAAATCGCCAAGGTAGTGATAGCAAAGTTCCGGATTATCTACCAGATTCCACTGGCGGCGGGCATACTTATACGACCATCCGTTACCTTCGCGCGGGAAGTCAATCCATTCTGGATGTCCGAATTCATTTCCCATGAAGTTAAGGTATCCACCGTTTATAGTAGAAGCTGTGAGCAGACGAATCATCTTATGCAGGGCGATGCCTCGGCGTACGGTGTCATTCTCGTCTCCAATCTTGAAATGCCAATACATATCGGCATCAATCAGACGGAAAATGATAGTCTTATCGCCTACCAATGCTTGGTCGTGGCTTTCGCAATAAGAAATAGTCTTTTCGTCTTTACGGCGGTTGGTTACTTCCCAGAACAAGCTAGAAGGTTTCCAATCCTCGTCTCTGCGTTCCTTGATTATCTTAATCCAATAATCGGGGATATTCATTGCCATACGATAATCGAATCCGTATCCTCCATCAGTAAATGGTGCTGCCAAGCCCGGCATACCAGATACTTCTTCGGCAATTGTGATAGCGAAAGGATTAACCTGATGAATCAAGCGATTGGCCAAAGTAAGATAGCAGATAGCGTTGTCATCTTGATGACCGTTAAAGTAATCGGCATAATTGCAGAACGCCTCTCCTAGTCCGTGGCTGTAATACAACATAGAAGTCACACCATCGAAACGGAAGCCGTCGAAATGGAATTCTTCCAACCAATATCTGCAGTTAGACAACAAGAAGTGAATTACTTCATTCTTTCCGTAGTCAAAGCACAGTGAATCCCATGCCGGATGCTCACGGCGCTCGCCTTTGTAGAAATACTGGTACGGATCGCCCGCAAAATTACCAAGTCCTTCAACCTCATTCTTTACCGCATGAGAGTGTACTATATCCATAATGACAGCGATACCCATTTGGTGAGCTGTATCGATAAGCTGTTTCAACTCATCTGGAGTACCGAAGCGCGATGACGGAGCAAAGAAGCTTGATACATGATATCCGAAGCTGCCATAATACGGATGCTCCTGGATAGCCATAATCTGGATGCAGTTATATCCGTCTTTCTGAACGCGAGGCAATACGTTTTCGCGGAATTCGTTATAAGTACCAACTTTTTCGGCATCCTGACTCATACCTATGTGGCATTCATAAATCATCAAAGGACCTACATTAGGTTTGAATACCTTCTTTTTGAACTTATAAGGCTTAGCTGGAGCCCAAACCTGTGCACTGAAGATCTTAGTTTCTTCATCCTGCACAACACGGTTTGTCCATGCCGGAATACGTTCTCCGCATCCACCTTCCCAGTAGATTTTCAGTTTATATAAATCGCCATGCTTCAGAGCCTTTTGTGGAAGAGTGATTTCCCAGCCGATAGCATTGCGCAATTTCTTTAATCTGTATTCGGGTCTTTCTTCCCAATTATTGAAGTCGCCTATCAAATAGATAGCGGTAGCGTTAGGAGCCCATTCGCGGAAAATCCATTTTTTATCCTCGAAATGCAGTCCATAAAACAAGTGTCCGGAAGCAAAATCCACCAGACTTTTTCTTTTGCACAATTCTTTTTCTTTAGCTATCGCATGGCTATGTCTACCTTCGATAGCAGCAGAGAATGGCTCCAACCAAGGATCATTCTTTATAATATTCAACTCTTCAACCATAGCATTAGATTATTATTACTGAACTTTTACTTTCACAATCACTTTTTTAACGCCATCGGGTGTTATGCCAGGAGCGTGACCATCCTGCGGAAAGAAAATAGCAAACATGCCCGGCTTTACAGTCAGGTAGTCTTGCGCTAATCCGTTATAGAATGTAATGTCTTTTTCTGCGTTATATTCTTCTTCGGGCAAGTCTTCGCGCGGTGTGTAGCCAATAACTTCTACACCCGAAAGCGGAATTTGTATGTCGATAAAATTATCATGCGTTTCCAAGCGTGCCTCTTCTTTAGTCTTAGGACGAGCCTGCGCAAAGTTGACCATAAGTTCGCCTTCTTTCAAAACGTTCTTACCTATTTCGTGAGCGTTAAGATCGGTAGATTTCAAGAACTCTATAGCTTGCGCAAACAAAGGGTTCAATGATGCATATTTCTCTATGTTTTCTAATTTGTCTATTACCATAATCGTAAAATTTAAGTTCTTTGATGTATTGATTTGTAAAATATCACAACGTATATTTACAAACGTACAAAAGTTATTTCATAAAATCAAGAATTATGTTAAATAATCATCCCAAAGTCTAAATTTCTTCCTCATATAAATGGAAAAAGCCTGCAAAATAGTATTGTTTTATCGTAAAGTTATAAAAAAGCGCCGCATGAAATCTATTGACTCCATGCGGCGCATCATATTAACATAATGTATTCAGTTTCGTATTATTTAGTATCAAGCAGTCGGCCGAATCTGAAAGTTCCCTGTCGGATAACCTTACCAGAAGCATCTGTCTCTACAAAAGGTCCGTCCTTCTTGCCCTGCTTAAAGAAGCCTTCAAAACGTACACCGTCTTTGTTTACGATGGTGCCCTTACCGTTTTCTTTTCCGTGCGAAAAACTACCGGTATATACCGAGCCGTCTTTCATACGTAGCACTCCTTCGCCCTCGGCCATGTTGTTTTTCCATTCGCCTTCGTATTCATCTCCGTTTCCCCAAAGATATTTACCTTTTCCTGAGCGTTGGTTTTTGCTCCACTGCCCCTCGTACACAGCACCGTTAGCCCAAGTGAAGACTCCGTATCCGTCTTGCCAGCCGCTCTTGAACTCTCCTTTATATTTATCGCCGTTAGGATAGACATACATTCCTTCGCCAGTGCGCTCACCTTCAGCATAATCGCCTTCATAGCGTTCGCCGTTCTGGAAGTAATATGTACCCTTTCCGTTCTGCGTATCATTACTCCATTTCCCTTCGTAGCGGTCGCCGTTGGTATAATAGAATGTTCCTTCACCGTGACGTTCACCATTTTTCCATTCGCCTTCATATTTGGAGTCGTCTTCCCATTTCATCACCCCTTTTCCGTCTTTAAGGTCATCTTTCCATTCACCATCATACTTAGCTCCACCCTTCCAGGTATAAACACCCTTTCCGTTTCGCTTGTCGTGATGCCATCCGCCTACGTACAAATCACCGTTGTAATAATACATGGTACCTTCGCCTTCCTGAAAATCGGCATACCACATACCCTCATAACGGTTATTGTTCATGAAATAGTAGGTTCCGTTTCCGTGCTGTTGGTCTTGATACCACTGCCCTACATACTTCTCGCCATCGCTAAACAAATAAGTTCCGCTTCCTTGGCGTTTGCCTTTTACATATTCTCCTTCGTATACGTCTCCATTTTTAAACACGGTTTTTCCTTTACCGTTGGGGCGCTTGCCTTTTAGTTCGCCAGTATACTCAGATCCGTCTTTAAATTTATAATATCCTAAAGACAACTGAGCAGAGGCCGACATGCCGCCAAAGGCCAAGAAGCACAATGTCAAATAAGTGTATCTATTCATTTGTTATATTCTGTTTTATAAAGGATTAAACTTTTTTACCGGCAACGACTGTTATCAAATCATCTCTATTAAGATATTTCTGCGCCATTGTCATGATTTCATCCGCCGTTACTCCTTCGATGGCATCGACCGTTCTCTCAAAGTGTCCGGCATCCAGACCACTTGTTTCTATGAATATCCATGCGTCTGATAGCGAGAATGCACTCTCGTACGTACGGCATAAATCGCCAAGCATATAGTTGCGCACCATGTTCAGTTCCTCGTCGTCAACTATTTCGTTTTGTAAGATTTCTATTTCCTTGTTTACCTCAGTGATAATGCTGGGGATATAACAGTTATCGGCTTCGGTAGAAATGCCAAACACTCCAAGTTTCGGATAATTGAGAACACCGGCTCCGATGCCGTAGGTGTAGCCCTTATCCTCACGGATATTCGACATCAGTCGGCTTCCGAAATATCCACCCAGTAGAGTAACCATCACTCTTACTTTCTGATAATCGGGATGCTTTCTGTCGAGCGAAAAGCTACCCATTTTCAGAGAGCTCTGCAGGGCATCGTCTTTCTCCAAAAATATATATTTATCCGCCGTGGTATTTATATCAAACTTCTGTTTTAGAGGCTGTTTTTCAGGATTACCCCAAGCACCGTCGCCAAAATTGCGTTCGATGATGCGAATTATTTCCGGAGTAACTCTTCCCGATACATACGCAGTGCAGTTGCAAGACGAATAATAAGTATTATGAAATGCCTTCAGTTCATCGCAAGTTATCGTTTCATAATCTTTTAATTCGGCAAAATGTCCTAAAGGATGCGTTGTTCCGAAAAGCGCACGGTTGAATTCCTTACGCGCCATGACATCAACGCGCTTGGCGTTAACCAGATACTGCTGCTTATTCCCTTCTACAACCACTGATAACTCCTGCTCGGGGAACAGTGGCTCTTTCACCATCGAAGCCAATATTTCAGCTGTCTGCGCGAAATATTTCGACAGAGAATACAGGGTAACGAAACCGTGGTTTACGGAAGACGAAAGGTCGAGCCACGCGCCATAATAATCCAGACGTTCGGCTATTTGGCGTGAAGTAAAAGAGCGTGTACCCTCTCTTAGCATACGGTTGGTAAAGACCGCCTGCAAAGGACGTGCCTGATCCCACTGTCCACCTCCTATCAGCAAGTCGAAACGCACCACGTCTTCATTTCCGGCATTGATAATGTTGAGTTTCATGCCGTTCCGCATGGTTGTGCACTCCGGATTCTGTATGGAGAAATGCTCTATCGCCTTAATTTCGGGAACTTTTGTTCTGTCGAGCTTCATAATTTCACCTCTCCGTGTTCTTTCAAGAATTCTTCGGCACGAGCCAAGTCTTGCGGCGTATCAATACCGATAGTTTCTACTTCACTGATTCCTACTTTGATGGAATATCCGTTCTCCAGCCATCGCAACTGTTCCAAAGATTCGGCCAACTCAAGCGAAGACTGCGGAAGCGAGGTTATTTGTTTCAGAACTTCCGCACGATAAGCATAAAGTCCGATGTGTTTATAATATGTATGTCCCGCCAACCACTCAGCCTTGTCCTTATTACGCTGGTAAGGGATGATAGAACGGCTGAAGTATAACGCATTCATATTCTTATTGACCACAACCTTGGGCGAATTGACATTTTCTAACGCTTCAAAGCCATCAGCAGGAGTGAATGGTTTTACCAATGTAGCGATATCAGTAGAAGGGTCGTTGAAGCAGTTCTTTATAGCTTCAAGCTGCGAAGGCTGAATAAAAGGTTCATCGCCCTGAATATTTACCACCACATCATATCCACTTCCTACTTTGGTGTACGCTTCATAACAACGGTCGGTTCCGCTTTTGTGGTTTACCGATGTCATTACTACTTTTCCGCCGAACTCTTTCACGGCTTGCTCTATTCGTTCATCGTCTGTAGCTACATACGCCTCGTCTAATACGCCGGCTACTTGTTCGTACACTCTCTGAATAACTGTTTTCCCTCCTAATAAAGCCAACGGTTTGGCCGGAAAACGTGTTGATGCATATCTTGCAGGAATAATTCCTATAAATTTCATTGCGATATCTTTTTATTTATTACGCAAAAATACAAAAAAAAAATATTTTTGCAGATTCATTCTGTTAAATATGAAGAATATGCATCAATGTATTATTTGTTTAGGCTCAAATTACGAAGCGGAAAAGAATATAAATACGGCCTTAGATAGGCTTGAAAATGAATTCGATATCATAGAATGGGGAGAAGCTATATATACTCCGGCAGAAGGAACGGCAAATGAATCAACATACCTTAACAGGGGCGCAAAACTTTACACTGATAAAAGCGCAGAAGAAATAAAATGGTTATTTAAATCAATAGAGCGACTATGCGGACGTACAGCCGAGAGTAAAAAGATTGGTATAATGCCGCTCGATATAGACCTTCTGATATTTGACGGAGAAGCGATAAAGCCAAATGATTTGACAAAAGCATATGTGAAACTCGCCTTGAAAGACTTGAAAATCTAACAATTCTCCAGTATAAACAAACGCAATCGTGCGTTTAAAACAAAAAAGTCTGCAGGACTTTTTCCCATCAAAGGTTTAAATCCTGCAGACCTAAAATCTCTATTAAGAGCTAATTAATAAGCAAGTTCTTTTTCCAAAGCTTCGTATTCAGACTTGTTCAACTTCCAATAGATGTTCAACAAGTACTGACCCCACAACTGTCTATTGTCTGGCTTCAATTGTTTAGCCTTCTCATAGTTAGGTTTAGCCTTTTCGTAAAGTTCCTTAATCTTAGTTTCGTTAGATGCATACTTAGCGTCATCCATAGAAATCTTACTGTTTTCTTCTACGATGTTCTGAGCAGGGAAGAAGTAGCAGTCACCAATCTTAGAATAAGCTTCAGCAACGAAGTCCTTATTCAAAGCGATAATCTTGTTCAAAGTAGCGATAGCATCGTCATAGTTCTTCTTTTCGTACTGCAGTACACCTTTTACATATAAATAATAAGGTGTTTCGCCTTTTGCCAAAACAGCATCAATCTGAGCCAAACCTTCATCAATCTTACCCTTCTGGATATAATAATCCATCAAGTTACCGATGAAATATTCCTGAGTCGGGAACTTTTCGCTACCTTCCTGGATAGTCTGCAACCATTTTACAGAATCTTTAGGTTCGCTCTTTCCGTAAGCTTCAGCCAAGCACATCAAAGCTCTGTAACCTTCTTCCTTGTGATTCTTACCGATAGTAGCGTACTTGATGATAGCTTTTCTATCGTTGATAGAGTTAGCCGCCAAAGAAGCGTAGCAAGCAATCAATGGAACCAATGTATCGTTCTTTACTGCAGGTTCTTCTGCGAAGATAGGTTCTTTAGCTGCGTCTACATACAAACCGAAGTATTTCAAAGCGTCTTCGTACTTACCGCTGTTGTAAGCGTCAGAACCAGCGTTAGTCAAGTTAGGACGTACAGAAACCAAAGTCTTAGCCAATTTCTTACCGAATTTAGCTTTCTTCAGTTCGCCGTTCTTTACCTTTTCAGTTTCTACCTTGTCGCATTTCAGATAGAACTTGAACATCTTAGCCAAGCTGTTGTACAACTTTGTAGTATCAGCTTTTCCGCCCGGCAAATACAATTTCATGTTTTCTTCATCGTAGATCTTCTTCTGGATATCACCAGCTATTTTCCATGTTTCAGGATTGTTTGCTGTAGAAGGATCTTTCAATGCTGGAGCAATAATCTTAGCAGCCTTAACAGGGTCGCTTTCAGATTTAGCCTGCTTAACTACGCTTTCCTGTGCAGAGAGAGCACATACAGAAAGGAATAAAGCCGAAGTCAAAAGTACTTTTTTCATAATGTTTTCTCAATTTAGTGAATTACAAATAATCAAATTTTATATCCGAGATTTTATTTTTCAGTCTCATCTATACCTTCTTCACTGTCGGCGCCTTCTTGCGAAGTTGTTTCGTCGGCAGAATCTGGCTCTATAGGCTGTATTGCAGAAGTTTCAGCATCCATTGCTTCTTCTGCCTCTTCCTCTTCTTCTGTAGTTACCTTACATACAGAACCAATATGGTCATTACGCTTTTCAAGGTCAATAAGACGAACACCCTGTGTAGCACGTCCCATGATACGTACATCGGCTACTCTCAGACGAATAGTGATACCCGACTTATTGATAATCATCAAGTCGTTATCATCGGTTACCGACTTAATAGCTACCAACTTACCAGTCTTGTCTGTAATGTTAAGAGTCTTAACACCCTTACCGCCACGGTTAGTCTTACGATAGTCTTCGATGTCTGAACGCTTTCCATAACCATTCTCAGAAATTACCATGATAGTTTCTTTCTGAGGATCTTTTATGCAAATCATTCCTACTACTTCGTCTTCACCGTCTTCGTCGAGTGTGATACCGCGAACTCCGGTAGCGGTACGTCCCATATCTCTAACAGCGCTTTCGTGGAAACGGATAGCACGTCCGTTCTTGTTGGCGATTACGATTTCGTTGTTACCGTTTGTCATACGCACCTCTATTACACGGTCGTCTTCGCGGATAGTAATAGCGTTTACACCATTTTGGCGTGGACGAGAATACTGTTCAAGCAGAGTCTTCTTAATCACACCGTTCTTAGTGCAGAACAAAACATAATGACTGTTGATAAATTCGGTATCATTCAAGTTCTTGACACGCAGATATGCGGTAACCACGTCTCCCGGCTCGATATTTAGCAAGTTCTGGATAGCACGACCCTTAGAAGTCTTGTTGCCTTCAGGTATTTCGTACACTTTCAGCCAGTAGCACTTACCTTTCTGAGTAAAGAACATCATGGTGTTGTGCATAGTAGCCGGATAGATGTGTTCGATGAAGTCCTCATCTCTTGTTTCGCTACCCTTTGAACCTACGCCACCTCTATTCTGAGCGCGGAATTCAGACAACGGAGTACGTTTGATATATCCCAAGTGAGAAATAGTGATAACCATTTCATCATCTGCATAGAAGTCTTCCGGATTGAACTCTTCAGAAGCATAAACGATTTCAGAACGACGCGAATCGCCATACTTAGCCTTAACTTCTTCCAACTCATCTTTAATAACCTTCTTGCAAAGCTCATCGTTTACCAAGATTTCTTCGTAATAAGCAATCTGCTTCATCAACTCGTCATATTCTGCATGGAGCTGATCCTGAAGCAATCCTGTAAGCTGACGCAAGCGCATTTCTACGATAGCGCGAGCCTGGACATCCGAAAGGTTGAAGCGAGCAATCAAGTTTGCGATAGCTTCGTTAGGAGTCTTAGCCGCACGGATAATATGGATTACCTCATCTATATTATCAGATGCGATAATCAGACCTTCCAAGATATGAGCACGTTCTTTAGCCTTACGCAAATCGAACTTAGTACGACGGATTACAACTTCGTGACGATGCTCTACGAACAACTGTATCAAGTCTTTCAGGTTCAGTAATTTCGGACGACCGTGTACCAACGCAATGTTGTTCACGCCGAACGAAGTCTGAAGAGCAGTCATCTTAAACAACTTGTTCAGAACCACGCTTGCGTTAGCGTCGCGCTTCACGTCGATAACGATACGCATACCTTCACGGTCGGACTCATCGTTTACATAAGAAATACCTTCTATCTTCTTCTCGTTTACCAGAGAAGCGATATTCTCGATAAGTTCTTTCTTGTTTACATTATACGGAATCTCGTTAACGATAATCTTATCATGTGTAGGATGAGACTCTATTTCAGTCTTGGCACGCATCACTACCCTTCCGCGACCTGTTTCGTAAGCTTCACGAACACCGCTGATTCCATAAATATATCCGCCAGTCGGAAAATCGGGAGCTTTAATGAAATGCATCAAGCCATCGATGTCGATATCATTATTGTCGATATATGCGATACATGCATCAATAACTTCAGACAAGTTATGTGTAGGCATATTAGTTGCCATACCCACGGCAATACCCGAAGCTCCATTAACCAACAAATTGGGAATGCGTGTCGGCATCACAGTAGGTTCCTGCAATGTATCGTCGAAGTTATTAGTAAAATCAACAGTTTCCTTGTAGAGATCCTGCATCATGTCTTCGCCGATCTTCTTCAGACGAGCCTCTGTATAACGCATTGCAGCAGGGCTGTCACCATCGACAGAACCGAAGTTACCTTGTCCGTCAACCAGCGGATAACGCATTGCCCAGTCTTGAGCCATACGCACCAGCGCACCGTATACAGACGAGTCGCCGTGTGGATGATATTTACCTAATACTTCACCTACAATTCTTGCTGCTTTTTTATATGGCTTATCTGCGGTGTTGCCCAGTTCCATCATTCCGTAAAGAATACGGCGATGTACGGGCTTGAAGCCGTCTCTTACATCAGGAAGGGCACGAGCCACGATAACCGACATAGAGTAGTCGATATACGACTTCTTCATCTCTTCCTCGATGTTAATTTTAATAATTTTGTCTTGTTCTTGCATTGAAACAATTTATTTGTTAATAGATCTCTCTGTGGTTTGTTAAAAACCACGCTAAAGTACTACATTTTATCGAACTGACAAAACAATTGCACTCCGAAATGAGCCGTATGGCTAAATTAAGACAGATAAACTACCAAACGAGCGGCGTTACTACCCTATTAGCTGTCTACGAATCGCATATTGAAAGCCCGGCGTGTTTATGGCATACAATTTGTATTGTATAAGAACTAAATGCCGATTTGTAACAACACAAACTAATTTAAGAAAGGGAATAATACGAATTATGGAATATTCATTTTCTAGGAAAGTGTCTTTAGTCATTCAATACAGCAAAGAGGAAGCCGAGAAGCTACACAATCCGTGTATCAGCCCAGAGCATTTGGTGTTAGGGATGATAAAAGACAAAGACAACAAGGCTGTTTACGCACTTGAAAGTCTATACGTCGACATTTATCAAGTGCAACAAACCTTGTCTGAACTGCTGCACGACAAAGCCGAAGAAACCCAAGCTAGAGTATTCGGAGTGGTATTCGATGAAGCTGGCACTAACGCCTTAAAAGGCAGTGTATGGGAATCAATAAGATTAAACAGTTCAGAAATTAACGTAGAACATTTATTATTAGCTATCATGAGACAAAAAGAGAACAAGGTCACGCAGATTATCAACTCGTACGATGTGACTTACCAAGATATAGCCGACAAGCTGAAAGAGGCTAACCAACCCAAGCCGTCGGCAGGATTTGATTTCGATGAAGAAGACGATGATGAAGGTATACAGAGACAGCCTTTGTTTAACTCTGGTTCTAAAAAGAAAGAAGCTGTAGGTCAGAAAGAAACAAACGATGCGAAAGAAGAAACTCCGTTTCTTGACCAATACGGAACAGACCTTACCAAACTTGCCGCAGAAGATAAGCTTGACTCTGTTATCGGAAGAGAAAAAGAGATAGACCGCATCTGCCAGATTCTGAGTCGACGCAAAAAGAACAACCCTATTCTTGTAGGAGATCCGGGAGTTGGAAAGACCGCCATCGTAGAAGGTCTCGCCATCAGAATCAATGAAGGAAACGTACATTATAATTTACGTGATAAACGTATCGTTTCTTTAGAGATGGGAACACTTGTAGCAGGCACCAAATACCGCGGTGAGTTCGAGAATAGAATCATGGGAATACTGAAAGAACTATCACGAAATCGCAACATTATTTTGTTTATAGACGAGATTCATAATATCGTGGGAGCCGGCTCAGCTTCGGGCACTATGGATGCCGCAAACCTGCTAAAACCAGCGTTGGCCAACGGCAGTTTGCAGTGTATAGGTGCTACTACGCAAGATGAGTATCGCCAGTATTTCGAAAAAGACGGAGCACTAGACCGCCGTTTCCAGAAGGTAACAGTAGAGCAGCCTTCCGAAGACGAGACTCTGCAGATACTAAGAAATATAAAAGACAAATATGAGGAGCATCATCGTGTACGTTATACAGATAAAGCGCTTGAAGCGTGTGTCAAATTGACAGCCAGATACATTCCAGACCGTTTCTTTCCAGATAAAGCCATCGACGCGTTAGACGAAGCAGGCTCTCGTGCACATATGAAAAGCATTGTGGTTCCTGCCGAAATTCAGGAACAAGAGCACGAGATAGAAGGAATACGTAAGCTGAAAATGCAAGCTGTAACTCGTCAGGACTATGAATTGGCGGGCAACTTGCGTAATCAGGAGTGCGAGATGAATGATAAGCTAGAAAAACTGAAACAGTCATGGCTCGAAAAAGAAAAAGAATCGCATACCGATATTGACGAGGCGCAGATAGCGGAGGTGGTTTCCATGATGAGCGGTGTGCCTTCACAGCGAGTAAGCAGCACGGAAAGCAGTCAGCTAAAAGAAATAGGCAACAAGCTGAAAGCTAAAATCATAGCTCAGGATAAGGCAATCGATACCATAGCACACGCCATACAGCGCAACAGATTAGGATTGAAAGACCCTAACCGCCCTATCGGCTCGTTCTTGTTCCTCGGTCCTACCGGAGTTGGCAAGACTTATCTTGCCAAGCAGCTCGCCTTGCAGTTCTTCGGACGTGAAGAGGCGCTTATCCGTCTCGACATGAGTGAGTATAGCGAGAAATACACCGCTTCTCGTCTTATCGGTTCGGCTCCGGGATATGTGGGCTACGATGAAGGTGGTGAGTTGGTAGAAAAAGTAAGACGCAATCCGTATAGTGTCATATTGTTCGATGAGATAGAGAAAGCCGATTCAAGCATCTATAATATGCTGCTTCAGGTATTGGATGAAGGACGACTCACCGCTTCTAACGGAAAGACGGCCAACTTTAAGAATACAGTGATTATTCTTACGTCGAACGTGGGAAGCCGCCAGCTGAAAGACTTCAGAAACAGCATCGGTTTTGCTTCACGTCAAGCATCGGCAGAGTCAGAGAACGCTCATTCCAGAGACATCATACAGAAGGCGTTGAACAAAACTTTCGCTCCTGAATTCCTTAATCGTCTGGATGAAATCATCACGTTTAATCAGCTGGACCAGAGTGCTATCGAACAAATAGCACAGTTAGAGATAGACCGATTGGCGCAGCGTATTAAGGAAAGCGGATTCACCATGCAGACAGATGCCGATGTGGTAAAACATATAGCTACCCAAGGATATGATATGCAATACGGAGCACGTCCGCTACGCAGAGCCATACAGAGCAAGATAGAAGATAAGCTTGTAGACCTTATCATAGAGCAGTCGCTCCAGCCGGGATGTACTATATATATAGGTATGTCAGCTGATGGAAAAGACACCGAGTTAAGCGTGAAAGCATAAAATTTAAAGACATACCAATCTGACAAAATGTCTGTTTATGCTCGATGGCATCGGGTTTGTATGAGGTGAGACAAATCAAAATATTACGAATTAAATAAAAACAAAGATATGCAGAAAGGTAACATTGGGGTTACTACCGAGAACATATTCCCCATCATTAAAAAGTTCTTATATAGCGATCATGAGATATTCCTCCGCGAATTGGTTTCGAATGCAGTAGATGCTACTCAGAAGCTGAAGACCTTGGCCGCAAAGAGCGATTTCAAGGGCGAATTGGGCGATTTGACTGTCCGCGTAAAAGCCGATAAGGAAAACGATACCATCACTATCTCTGATAGAGGTATCGGTCTTACCGCCGAGGAAATTGATAAATACATCAACCAGATAGCATTTTCTGGGGCAAACGACTTCTTGGCTAAATATAAAGAAGATGCTAACGCCATTATCGGTCACTTCGGATTAGGTTTCTATTCTGCTTTCATGGTTTCTAAGAAAGTAGAAATCATTACCCGTTCTTATCGCGAAGGTGCTCAGGCTGTAAAATGGACTTGCGATGGTAGTCCTGAGTTTACTTTAGAGGATACAGAAAAGGCCGACCGCGGTACAGACATCGTACTTTATATCGATGACGACTGCAAGGAATTCCTCGAAGACGCTAAGATTCAGGCATTGCTCACCAAGTATTGTCGCTTCTTGCCCGTTTCTATCGCTTTCGGAAAGAAAAAAGAATGGAAAGACGGTAAGCAGGTTGAAACTGAAGAAGATAATCTTATTAACGACACTTGTCCTATCTGGACTAAACAGCCCAGCGAACTGAAAGACGAAGATTACAAGAACTTCTACCGTGCGCTCTACCCTATGTCGGACGAGCCTTTGTTCTGGATTCATCTGAACGTAGACTATCCGTTCAACTTGACCGGTGTGCTTTATTTCCCTAAAATAAAGAGCAACATCGACTTGCAGAAGAACAAGATTCAGTTGTACTGCAATCAGGTTTATGTAACCGACTCAGTAGAAGGTATCGTGCCCGACTTCTTGACATTGCTTCATGGTGTAATAGACTCGCCGGATATTCCTCTTAACGTATCGCGTTCTTATCTGCAGAGCGACTCTAACGTAAAGAAGATATCTACTTATATCACCAAGAAGGTAGCCGACCGTCTTCAGTCAATCTTCAAGAGCGACCGTAAGGAGTTCGAAAGCAAGTGGGATGATTTGAAATTGTTCATCAACTACGGAATGCTTACACAAGACGATTTCTACGCAAAAGCTGAGAAGTTCGCCCTGCTGAAGGATACCGACAGCCACTACTATACTTTCGAAGAGTACAATACGCTTATCAAGGACAACCAGACAGATAAGGACGGCAACTTGATATACTTGTACGCCAACAATACAGACGAGCAGTACACTTACATTGCAGCCGCTAAAGATAAAGGCTACAACGTATTGCTGATGGACGGACAGCTAGATGTTCCTATGATCAACAAATTGGAGCAGAAGTTAGAAAAGAGCCGCTTTACACGTGTAGACAGCGATGTAATAGATCGTTTGATTGTGAAAGATGAGCAGAAAGGCGAAAAGCTTCCGCAAGATAAGCAGGAAATACTTTCTACAGTATTCAACGGACAGTTGCCTAAGCTTAACAAGACCGAGTTCCACGTAGAAGTAGAACCTCTGGGCGAAACCGCAGCTCCTGTTATCATCACTCAGAGCGAATATATGCGTCGTATGAAAGATATGGCAAGCATACAGCCAGGCATGAGCTTCTATGGCGAAATGCCCGACATGTTCAGCATGGTACTCAACAGCGACCATAAGTTGGTTAAGCAGGTACTCGATGACGCTGAAAGCGCATGCGCTGAAAAGCTTGTTCCGGTAGAATCAGAAATCGCAATGCTGAAGTTGCGCGAAACTGAACTCCACAAGGCTCATGAAGGCAAGAAGGACGAAGAAATTCCGACTACCGAAAAAGACGAGATGAAAGACGTAGAACAGAAGCTGACCGAACAGAAGCAGCAGAAAGACGCCATCGTAAACGAGTATGCAGCAAGCAACAAGATTGTGCATCAGCTTATCGATTTGGCTCTGCTTCAGAACAATATGCTGAAAGGTGAAGCTCTGAACAACTTCGTAAAACGAAGCGTAGAGCTGATTTGATTCCTTTAAATAGAGGGTAAATATAAAAGGCTGTCTCAATTAATTTTGAGATGGCCTTTTTATTTGCCCTTAATGCTTATAGCATCTTATTGGGGATGGATACAGAACTACCTCAATACAATACTGCATCGCGTGAAATTTCATTGCCAAAAGATAAAAAATATAAAAATCATAAGCTTGCTATCAAAGCATTGACAAAAGATATTATCTTTGGTAACCTTTTTACAGAAAAATACACTAAACAAAAATAATTTATATGAAAAACTTGTTTGATATTAAAGACAACGTTACCGTGATAACGGGCGGAACCGGTATCTTAGGCAGAACAATTGCTAAGTACCTTGCGTGCAATGGCGCAAAGGTTATAATACTTGGCCGAAAAGTAGAAGTAGGACAACAAATTGTATCCGATGTTGAGGCCGCTTCTCCCCAAGGTACTATAGAATTCATGGCTACAGATGTTCTCAACAAAGAAATTGTAGAAAAAAATTGCGCTGATATACTTGCTAAATACGGACGTATTGACACACTTCTCAATGCTGCAGGTGGAAATATGCCTGGAGCTACAATAACTCCCGATCAGAATATTTTCGACATGCAGGTAAATCAGTTCGACACAGTGTTATCCCTCAATCTTACAGGAACGTTAATACCTACGCAAGTTTTTCTAAAGCCGATGGCCGCTCAAGGAAAAGGCTCTATAATCAACTTCTCGTCTATGGCAGCATTCCGCCCGCTGACACGTGTTTGCGGTTATGCTTCGGCTAAAGCCGGCATTTCAAACCTCACGGCATTCATGGCTACTGAATGCGCAAAGAAATTCGGCGAAGGAATTAGAGTGAATGCCATCGCTCCCGGCTTCTTCATTACAGAACAAAACAGAGCTTTGCTGACCAATCCAGACGGAACTTATACACAACGAGGTCAGGATGTAATTCGTCAGACACCGTTCGGACGTATGGGAAAAGCCGAAGAACTTTGTGGCACAATACATTATTTAATGTCGGATGCCGCTTCATTTGTTACAGGAACCGTAGCTGTAGTTGACGGTGGATTTAATGTATTTGCAATGTAAATTATTGAATTATGGAAAAAACTTGGAGATGGTTCGGTAGAAAAGACCCAATAACACTTGATATGCTGAGACAAATAGGTGTAGAAGGTATAGTAACAGCACTTCATAACATCCCTCTTGGCGAGGTATGGCCACGCGAAGAAATCCGCAGTCTGCGCCAAGAAATAGAACGCCACGGAATGAGATGGAGCGTGGTAGAGTCACTGCCTGTAACAGAAACCATCAAGTATGCCGGAAAAGACCGCGACGAACAGATTGAAATATATAAGCAGTCAATGCGTAACCTTGCTGCCGAAGGTGTCAAGACTATCTGCTACAACTTTATGCCTATACTTGACTGGGCAAGAACAGACCTTGAATATCCTAACCCCGACGGTACATCTAACCTCTACTTTAACCGTGCAGAGTTTGCATATTTCGATATTCATATATTGAAAAGAGAAAACGCGGAAAAAGACTGGACCGACTCTGACCTTGCCCGTGTTGAAGAGTTGAAAAGTAAGATGACACCCGAAGGAGAAAAACGACTCATAGAGAATATTATCATTAAGACTCAGGGATTTGTGAGCGGCAACTTCTCAGAGTCCGATTATGCTCCGGTAGAGAAATTCCGCAGCATGCTTAAGCTTTACGAGGGCATAGACAAAAATCAACTAAGAGAGAACATGAAATATTTCTTGGAAGCTATTATGCCTGTGTGCGAAGAAACAGATATAAAGATGTGTGTTCATCCCGATGACCCACCCATGCCGGTTTTCGGTCTGCCACGTATAGTAACTTGCGAGGAAGACATCGCATGGTTCCTCAATGCAGTACCAAATTGGCATAACGGTCTTACTTTCTGCGCAGGCTCGCTTTCTGCGGGAGCACATAATGATGTGGTAAAACTTGCAGAGAAATTTGCCGACCGCACACACTTTGCGCATATACGCATCTGCTGTGTAGAGCCTAACGGAAACTTCAAAGAATCATCTCACCTTGATCCGCGTCTGATAAAAATCGTTCGTACTTTTGAAGAAAAGAATCCTTCAATACCAATGCGTGTAGACCATGCTCCACTTATGCTGGGAGATGAAAAGATGGGATACAATCCTGGATATTCCTTCCACGGACGCATGTTGGCTCTTGGAATGGTTTCTGGCATAATGGCCACCATAGACACTCTTAAATACTAACATAAAGCACCCTGAATGGCAATGACATCATTAGTGGCATAGACTACTATCGTTGCCGTTCAGGGTGCTTTTCTTTTTTTACGCTGCTGCATCTTAAAGCGTCTCCCCTTTTTACATGTCATTTAGTTTTACTGGATCAGAAAAATTGCCTATCGCTTGAAAATACGCTTTTACATCTCCAATCATTCAAAAAAAACGGCTCCACAGCACCTTCTGAGTGGGTTGAAAAAACATTGCGGTGAAATAAAAAAAGAATTCGAAAGAACAATCTGCAATATGCGAATGGCAAGGTGAAAGATTGCGATGTTTTTTTAGTTACTCGCAATCTTTTTTTCGTATTTATCAAACTCTGCGATATGCCGAGGTTTTTATTACCTTTGTATTTAACAACGTATTCTGCGCTATCAAGAAAAGATGCACGGATGCTTCTGTTACAGAAAAAATCATTGTTGAATATATAAAATTGAGAAATATGAAATCACTGTTAATCAAAGACACAACCATTTCAGAACGCGCACAGATTGTTCGCGAAGCATTAGGCGCAGAGAGCGACTGCGAGGGTATCGACCTCTCGGATATGTACGATGATTATATCTACGGTTTTAAGGAAATTGCGGAAATCAACCTAGAGTTCAGCGAAAAACATGCGGGGACTGTAGTCGCTGGTAAAATGAGCAGACCATCGGGATGTGGATTCAACAGATAAGCCATAAAGACTGAAAATCTGATGAAGAAAATACTCATTACAGGCGGCAGCGGATTTCTGGGCAGCCGATTGGCTTATTATTATAGGGATAAGTACGATTTGCTGCTTCCGAGCCATAGCGAACTGAATATCAGTCGCGAAGAAGCTGTAAAGGCATACTTGGAGGAGCATCGCCCAGACGCTGTAATTCATTGTGCCGCCTTAAGCAACACTTGGTATTGCGAGCAACATCCGGAGGAGTCGCACAGAGTGAATGTACAGGGAACAGTAAGAATTGCCAAGGCGTGTAAACTTATTGGTGCCAAACTCGTTTTCATGTCAAGCGACCAAGTGTATAACGGTACGCCTATGCTTGGACCTCTGAAGGAAGAAGATGTGCTTCAGTCCGTAAACTTCTACGGTCGGCACAAGTTAGAGGCTGAACAAAGAGCCTTGTGGAATCTCCCCGATTCTGTAGGCCTGCGACTGACTTGGATGTACGATTTGCCCAACAGTAGCATGAAACTGAACACCAATATATTGGTCAACCTGCAGAAAGCATACGATGAGGGGGCTCAAATCAAGGCTGCCACGCACGAATATCGTGGTGTGACTTATGTATGGGAGGTTATCAAGAATATAGAGAAAGCTATGTCTCTGCCTGGAGGAATCTACAATTTCGGCAGTGGCAACACTCTGAATAGCTATTCCCTCTTCACTGAAGCAGCTAATCTGATGGGATTAAAAGAGCCTTCTAATTTCATTCTGCCTGATACGGAAAGATTCAACGACCAAGAAAGAAACCTTACTATGGATTGCTCTCTCATAGAGAATCATGGCATTCTTTTCAATGATAGCACAGAAGGAATAAAAGAGGCTTTGCTTAGGCCTTTCAGAACGGAATAGACACAGAATAGCATATTATTTCTACCTTTTAGATGTACCGGAAGCGACAGCCGTGCTTCCATAAGTGCCATCAGCGGGAGCAATGGTGATGGCAGGTACATCCTAATATATCTTCACTTAGTTTATTTATGGCGGCATCCAATAATACAAAATAATTCAGTAACTTAGTAATCGGTAGTTATATCATTTTTTTTGTAATCAATTGATTTTCACCTATAAAGACACAAAATATTTGTGAGACTACCAACTTTTTTATGAACTATTCTTATACCGAACTGGGGTATTATCCTGATAGATTCGTTTGGGGATGAGCCTAAAAAATTAGATAAAGAACGTTATGTACTGAAAAGATGCAAAATCGAGTAGGAGGTAAACACTAATCATAGGTGTTTACCTCCTACTCGATTTTATTCTCTTTTCTTTTTATGGTGGGGTTCAACAAGATAAAGTTTTTCCATGAATCTCGAAATCCAGCTCATTAAATTGAATTCTCTTTCCAATACTATCTCCAAATTTATAAATAAGAAAAATGCGAATATATGTTGGAGCGTCAGATGTGTCATCTGTGAAATTGTTCATATTGATTACAAATTGATTATCCTCGGCAATATTTTGCAAATCTAAGAATGTAAATTTTGAAGGCAGTTTTTCTCGAATTTTATTTATGCAAGAAATCACATTACTTTTATCTCGCTCATCAAAAACATAATTTAACTCAACATGTCCCTTAATTTCTTTTGGTTTCTGTAAGGACTTTACAAAAGATGCGTATTCTTTAGGATTATTACAAATACTTTTTCTTAACAACTCTTTCCATTTAATGCTCATTGGACTGCAATAGGCTACATTAAAGTATTTGAATCTATTCCGTTTTATTGGATGTCCTTCAAAATCACAAAAGAGTCGATATTGCACAACCGACATCTTAAGGTCACCTATTTTTTTATTTTGAGGAATACAGTCGTATTCCTCAAAATAAATATTATAGATTCTTTCGGCAATGGCTATGCCTTCTATAGCACAAAACCATTCACTCTCTTTTATCATATTACTTAACCCCATATTTTTGGTTATATTTAGCATGATCTTTATTGTACATAAATTTCACATTACGTGGATCCGTCATTTTATCCGGATGCAAAGAAACACTTTCTTTATGGCATGTTGTCGTAGCCCATTGCAAGTGTGTAGCTTGCTGTCTTGTTGTCCGCACCTGTATAAGTACCTGTTACGCTTACAAGACGGTAGAGGGCATCATAAGTATAGGTATGCGCCATCTGTCCGCCAGCCTTTCCACTCTGTGGAACAGATGCACCGTTTACCACGCTGAGTACATTGCTCACTGCATCGTAAGTATAGGCATTATCCATGATGGTGTTGCCACCACTATTCACCGTAAGGTTCTGCAATCTACGACGCTGTGGGTCGTAGGTGTAGAATGTCTCAGCACCGTTGCAATACTTCAAAGAAGCAAAATGTGTATATTCTTTGACTTTTCCTATTGATTTTACAGGAGGTTTATATCCTTGTCTTGATGTGTCCAACAGCTCGCTGATTCCTTTGTAGGAAGATGATTTTTGGAAACAGCGTTTCACTCATTAAAAGTTTCTCTATATATGGTAGTTCTACAATTATTTAATCACATTTGACATAATAGATTGCACCATCATGCCTAATCATAATAAATATAGTCATATTCCTGGGAAATACTATTATATTATCGGCGGAAGGAAACCATATATCACTAAAATAATTATATAAATCTATTGTACGGAATACATCTATTGTTTTAAACTCATCCCAATTAATACAGATAACATCACAACATAAATTCAAATCTGCAAATAATTCTAATAATGAAAAGTGGTCATCAAGTGCATTATACTTTTCTATAAAAGAACCATTTGATTGAAAATTATCAAAAACAGACTCATGTAAATCATATACTTTAATATTCTTTCGAAAATGTTGGTAGCATATATTACAGTCTGTTTGATTCAATTTTTGAAACGAGGGAAATAATTCCCCCGTTTCTTTTTCAAATAAATCAATTTTAAAGTTTTCCATATTTTATTTCTTTATAGGCTCAGCACCACTATTATCAGCAGCAAAACTAAATCCACTGAATGCAGGATATTTTTCTGCTAATGGATCTACAGAAATCCACAAACTCAACCTTGGGTCATAGTATCTCGCTCCATAGTAATACAATCCCGTCTCCTCATCGAATTCCGTTGCATTGAAAAGATAAGGCGTATTCCAAATGTTATTGCGCTCCTCAACGCACACTTCACCAAAAGGAACATACTCGATATGCTGTACCACCTCGCCTTCAAGGTTGGTGATGTAACTACTGCTACCCAAATGGTCTGGGTGGTAGTAGAACTGCATCTTCTCGTATGAGTCGCCTTCTTGGAAGTTGTTCTTCATTGCTCTTGCCATTACACGTGACTGCGTAGCCTCCAAGCTGCCGTCATTGCAGCAGAAGCCCTTGCCATCCACATAGTCGTTATTGTCCTCGCCATTGTACGGCACTGCAAAGGTAGCATAATAATCCTTAAGCCTGCAACTGCCCGGCATATTTAACTTTATAATCAACAGACAAACCATCAGTCTCGCTACCTGCATACTGGATGCGGCGTGGGTCAGAACCGTAAGAGTCAAAGTCTCCAATCTTGGAAACGACACGCTGGCTACCGATATAGATGTGCTTGGTGTAGCGTCCGCCTTGGTTGGCAACTAAGTATGGACTAACGTACAAAGAGAACTTGGCTGTATTCGTGCGACCTCCAGCAAATTCAGAATTCACATAGACTTGGTCACTCTCGCCCGATGTCTTCACCGTGCGTTCTCCGTCTGCGTCATACCAATAGTTAGTCACGAAGCCATTGTCGTCAGAAGCAAGGAGACGGTTCTCCTCATCCCATTTGAGTTTGCGTTCCGTGGTCTTCTCGTCAGCCATGCCATCCTTCTTTGTACGGCTTGTATTGACATAAACAAGATTACCATTTGCATCATACTCGTATGCGTGATTGTTGTTCACATTCTCGCTTTCGGATGGTGTCTCCTCTGTGCGGTAGGTAGTTAACATCCTTCACATTGGCGAGTTGGAACTTCTTGCCTGCATCTTTAATTGATGCTACAAATAGACATATAATATGCATACTAAAAAACACTACTTATAATTGAGTATATTCTAAATATTGTAAAATATCTTCTAAATTATCATAATAATACAATATATTCGGTTCTTTACACATATACATTTTTCTCACATGGGAAAGAATTATCTGTTTTAGCTTATGAAAATTTGAAGGATTTACGATTTTACACAAAGCCAAATCAATAAAGATCCAGTCAGCTCCAACATCAGGTAGAGAAACATCTCCGTTTAAAATTGGCAATATTGTTTTATTATAGAGTTTATCAAGTGACGAATATTCTGAAAAGACATATTCTGCACACTTTTGAACTTTTGCTTGTAATTCATTAAAATCGGTTGCATATTTTTCCCCATTCAAGTTGAAATAAAACTTGTCTTGCATAGATAGCATATCCCCAGAAAAATCGATACTGGCTCCGTCTCTTTGGTCTTGCAAATTTTTCATACTAAATTTCTCAAACCATTTTGATAGAATATCGAATCTTACACCATAGATAGGGTATATTACGAGAGATGATGTTGCTTCGTCAATCCAGTGATCCATCTCAATAATTTGCTTACCACCTTTTGTCTTCAACAAGAAGGAAGAGTCTCTTTTTCTAAATTTATATTCAGAAAAAAAGTTAAGATTAAGTAAATCTTTTATTATTTTATCAAATATCATAATTCATAATCTTACGATTCAATGATAGTACTCCTTAGGGAATACTATCATTGAAATTCATTTATTTTTTATTTACACGGTTATATTCTTTTACTCGAATTTTATCTCCTTTATGAAGTCCTTGATTTGATCTATTTGAACGAACTTCAAAAATTCCATTGCCACTATTCACATGTTTTTGTGCCGCTTTTTGACCTTTGGTAAGAGGGGGGGGTAGTAGAGGAACGCTTTGTTTCTACAATTGTAAAAGAACCGTCTTTATTTTTAATTAGCTGATCCGCATTAGTTCTATTACCCTTAACGTTTCCCTTTCCATTTTAGGGACTAAACGTGTTTGCGAAGATACATTTTTACCACTACCGATAGCTCGTTTCAATTCATCCGCTTCAAATTTTCAACCTTCAGCAATAGCATCTGCATTCTTTAATCCTTTACGTGTACTTGATACTTCGCCTAAACCTTTAGCAACTTTTGTTCCACCATTTACAACTTTGGATACGCCTGCAGGAACAAATGGAATGACAGCAGCACCGGCATCATATCCTGCATCAATCCAATGCTATTTTGCTATCAGTTCAACCAGACGCTTCGCCTTGATTTCCTCGGCGATTCTCATGGTAGCCCGATTGGCGATTTTGTCTGCACGCGTATTTTCAGGTACGGGATACAAGCCGAGATGTTCTCTTCTGCGCAAACCGTTTATCAGAATATCAAGGAAAATGGATTCCCTACCTTGCGCAATTTTCCTCGTCCTTACATGGACTGGGATACAATCTTTACATTTCATCATAATTAAAATTTCATGTGACAGATGCATGTGACATATATGTGACAGATTTGTTCCCAAACAAACCGTAACAAAGCCATAACAAACCGTAGAAACGTAACCCCTATAAACAAAACAAAGCCGCTGGTAATCAGCGACTTTGTTAATGTATGATATAGGTTTGTTGTGGTTTGTTGTTTAGCCACCAAAGTTGTCGTACATAATTGAGGCTGGCTCAACTCCAAGACTATCCAACATTCCAACGACCGCTTTCGACATCGGGCCAGGACCACACATGTAGTATTCGATGTCTTCTGGTGCTTCGTGATCTTTCAAGTATGTTTCGTACATTACATTGTGAACGAAACCTGCTGTGTACTTCACGCCCGCTGCATCTGCTGCTGGGTCTGGACGGTCCAAAGCCAAATGGAAGTGGAAGTTCGGGAAGTCTTTTTCCAACTGCAAGAAGTCTTGCAAGTAGAATACTTCGTTCAATGCACGTGCACCGTAGAAGTAATGCATTTCACGGTCGCGGCAATTCAAAGTACGAGTCATATGCATAATCTGTGCACGAAGCGGAGCCATACCGGCACCACCACCTACCCAAATCATTTCCTTCTTAGAATCGAAGTGCGGGTGGAAGTCTCCGTAAGGACCACTCATCATTACCTTATCGCCCGGTTTAAGGGTGAAGATGTAAGAAGAAGCGATACCCGGATTAACATCCATAAATCCGCTACGGTCTGGCTTAAACGGCGGAGTTGCGATACGTACTGTCAACATAAATACGTCGCCTTCTGCAGGGTAGTTAGCCATAGAGTAAGCACGGATAGTAGGTTCTGGATTGACACACTTCAATGGGAACAATCCAAACTTCTGCCATGCTGGTAAGTATGCGTCGCCAATCAAGCTCTTATCGATATCTTTGTCGTATGACATAGAGAATGCAGGAATCTTGATCTGAGCGTAAGAACCTGGCAAGAAATCCATATGAGCACCCTTAGGCAACTGCACCTTGAACTCTTTGATAAAGGTAGCCACGTTCTTGTTTGAGATAACTGTACATTCGTACTCTCTTACACCCATTACAGATTCTGGCACCTTGATTTCCATGTCGCCCTTTACCTTTACCTGACAGCCCAGACGCCAGTGGTCTTTCTGCTGCTTACGGCTAAAGTGGCTAACTTCTGAAGGAAGGATTTCACCTCCACCTTCTATTACCTGACACTTACACTGACCGCAAGAACCCTTACCACCACAAGCTGAAGGCAAGAATACATTATTTACCGCCAATGTGTTTAGCAATGTAGAACCCGATTCAACTTCGAGTGTATTTTCTCCATTAACAGTCAATTTGACTTTTCCCGATGGAACCAAGAATTTCTTAGCAACCAACAGGATTATAACCAGCACAAGAATAGTCACGAGGAATACTCCAATGCTTGCCAATATAAAATTCATATCCATTGTTTTATTCCTCCTATTAAATGTTCAATCCTGAGAAGCACATAAATGCCATAGCCATCAAGCCTACGGTGATGAAAGTGATGCCCAAACCTCTCAACGGAGCAGGTACATCAGAGTAAGCCATCTTTTCACGGATAGCAGCCAAACCTACGATAGCGAGCAACCAACCGATACCAGAACCCAATGCATAAGAAATAGCATCCCAGATGTCACCGATAAACTTCGGATCGCTCGGGCCGAGTGTGATGCGTTGCTGCATAAACAGAGATGCACCCATGATGGCACAGTTTACAGCAATCAACGGAAGGAAGATACCCAATGACGCATACAGCGACGGGCTGAAGCGTTCTACTATCATTTCTACCAACTGTACGATGGCGGCGATGACAGCGATGAAAAGGATAAAGCTCAAGAAGCTCAAATCTACGCCCAAGATACCATCGGCAGCCAACACTTTAGTCTGCAACAGATAGTTGACCGGCAGCGTAACTACCAACACGAAAGTTACCGCAATACCCAGTCCGAGGGCGGTTTTTACGTTCTTTGATACGGCCAGATATGAACACATACCCAAGAAGAACGCAAAAATCATATTGTCCACAAAAATAGAACGGACTAATAAACTCAAAAAGTGTTCCATAATTTCTTTCTAATTTTTATTCTTTTTCTTGCAGTTCTTTGTGTTTTGCACGCTGATACCAGATAAGGCATGCTACGATGATCAAAGCCATCGGCGGCATCAACATCAAACCGTTGTTTACATAACCTATGCTCTTGATGGCATCGTAGTTCAAGATATTGAAGCTGAACAATGTTCCTGAACCTAAGAGTTCGCGGAAGAATGCAACGATAACCAATACTTTAGCATATCCCAAACCGTTACCAATACCGTCGAGGCATGATTCCCAAGGACCGTTTGCCATAGCAAAGGCTTCAAGACGACCCATCAGGATACAGTTTGTAATGATAAGACCTACGTATACAGAAAGCTGTACGCTTACGTCATAGGCAAATGCTTTCAAGAGTTCGCTCACGATAGTTACCAAAGCGGCTACTACTACCAACTGAACGATGATACGGATACGGTTAGGAATAGTCTTACGGATAAGAGAAATCACTACGTTAGCAAAAGCGGTAATGATTGTTACAGAAAGACCCATTACGATAGCCGGTTCTAATTTTGAAGTTACAGCCAACGCCGAGCAGATACCCAACACCTGTACGGTTACAGGGTTGTTCATACTAATCGGAGCAGAAAATACTTCTTTGTTTTTAGATGAAAATAAATTTCCCATGTTATAATCTCCTCCTTATATTATTTAGTAGTGAAAAACTTAGTGTAGTTAGCCATACATGCTTTCAGCATAGCGTCAACACCTTTCGAAGTAATAGTACCACCAGAGATACCATCTACCTGGAATTCGGCATTATCTACCTTTCCGTTCTTCTCGACACCCAACGCTACGGTTTCACCGTCCATCACATGTTTTCCTTCGAACTCTTTCTGGAAATGGTCTGTTGCGATTTCAGCACCAAGACCCGGAGTTTCTGAAGCGTGAGAGAAGTATGTACCGAACACGGTATTCTTGTCTTCGTTCAATGCAACATATCCCCAGATAGCGCCCCAAAGTCCGGCTCCGTAAACAGGAACTACGTATTTGGTCTGTCCGTCGATATTGCAAACGAATACGTGTACTCGTCCGTTTTCCTTAGCTTCTTTTTCGTATGCTGTAACGAATGCACCTTCGTAAGTAGAAGTTGTACCGTCTTCGTTTACGATTTCGTCAGAAGTAACTACTTTCGCAAATTCGGCTTCGGCATCCTGTACATTCTTAATGCCCAGAGAAGAGAGGATTTGTTTCTTGGTGTCGAGTTCTACGTTCTTGCCCTGAATTTCGCGCAATGAAGAGTTTACGAACGCCAAGAGGAATGCTACGATAACAACCATTACCGAAGCATAAATGATAGTATAAGAATTACTATTGGTATTCATTGTTTTCGGTTTTTATTTGTTAGACATAGCACGGCTTGCACGACGTGAAATATTTTTCTGAACGATTACATAGTCAATCAGCGGTGCGAATATGTTCATCAGCAAGATAGCCAACATCATACCTTCTGGGTAACCTGGGTTCAACACGCGGATGATAATCGCCATAGCTCCGATAAGGAAGCCGTAAATGAACTTACCGTTTTCTGTACGTGAAGAAGTAACAGGGTCTGTAGCCATAAACACAGCTCCGAAGCAGAAACCGCCCAAGCACAAGTGTTCATACCAAGGCATGTGTGCCATTGCTGTATCAGGACCGATAGTGTTGAACACCCATCCCATGAATGCTCCACCTACAAATACAGACAACATGGTCTTCCAGCTTGCAACGCCTGTCCACAAAAGGATTACAGCACCAATTGCGATAGCGATTACACTAGTTTCACCGATAGAACCCGGGATAAGACCTGTAACCATATCAAATGAGAACTGAGGATATGCCATTGCATCGGTAGCAGTAGAAGCCTGACCCAAAGCAGTAGCGGCAGTCAAACCATCAACAGATTTACCCAGTCCAAAAATGCTGTCGCCAGATACCCATACGGCATCACCCGACATCTTAGTAGGATAAGCGAAGAACAAGAATGCACGAGTAATCAATGCAGGGTTGAAGATATTCATACCTGTACCGCCGAATACTTCTTTAGCGAAGATTACAGAGAATGCTACGGCTACAGCCAACATCCACAACGGACAGTCTACAGGCACAATCATCGGGATAAGCATACCAGAAACCAGGTAACCTTCCTGAATTTCTTCGCCCTTCCACTGTGCTACTACGAATTCGATACCAAGACCTACTACGTATGATACGATGATCTTAGGCAATACGGCCAAGAAGCCATAGATAAACATTTCAATGAAGCTACCTTCTGCACCAGTGTGAGTGAAGTGCTGGTAACCTACATTATACATACCGAACAACAAAGCCGGTATCAATGCTATAACCACGAACGACATGATACGTTTGCTATCAATAGCATCGTGGATATGCGTGCCTGTCTTCGATGTAGTATTCGGAACGAACAAGAATGTTTCAAATCCGTCGAATACAGAACGAAAAGCATGCAGCTTGCCTCCCTCTTCAAAGTTCGGCTTTATCTTGTCGAGATAATTTCTTAATGCGTTCATTTAATTAATAAATTCTTATGTTAGTATTAGCACATTTCACGGCGAAGCATATCTAAGCCTTCGCGAACTATGCGCTGCAATTCCATCTTAGAAGAGCAAACGAACTCGCAAAGTGCAAAGTCTTCGGGAGCTACTTCATAGATACCCAATTCTTCCATGCGGTCGATATCGCCTGCGATGATAGCCTTGATGAGGTATTCTGGCAGAATATCCATCGGGAGTACATTGTCGTATTCGTTAGACATGATCATGTGGCGTTCTCCACCCTTGATACGAGCATCGAGTACATATTCTTTCTTCTTGCCCATCAACCAGCTGAAATATGAGTGGTTTACGCTGAAGTCGTTAGTACGAGGCATGATCCATCCCAACATTTCATGAACGTCGCTACCTTCGGGGATAACAGTTACTTGGCTGTGGAATGCACCCAGATAACCGTCGGCTGCAACCTGCTTTCCTGTCAGCACGTTACCGCTGATATAGCGCAATGCTTTACCAGTGTTTACGTTTCCTTCGAAAACTCCTGCCAAAGACTCACCTACTTTCAGTTTGCAGTAAGCTGCTTTCTTAACTTCAGAACCTGTAACGGCAACTGTGCGAGTCAAGTCAACCTTGCCGGTGCTAAGCAAACGACCGATGAAGATAACTGCCTGTGCATCGATAGTCCAAACAGTTTCGCCCTTGTTTACCGGAGCGATGTGGTTGATCTGTACACCTACGTTTCCTGCAGGGTTAGGTCCGTCGAATACGGTTACCGTAACATTCTTAGCCTGAGTCAAAGCTGCAGATGTCTGTTTAACACTAATGCTCAGATAAGTTTTGGCAATCTTAGCCAAAGCATCAAGACCAGCTTGGAAGTTTGCTTCTTCTCCTTTCAAAGCAAATTCAAAATTTGGTGCCAATGGGTTAGTGTCGAAAGCAGAGATAAAGATTGCTCTCGGAGCAACTGTAGGATCTGCTACCACGTCATACGGACGTTGCTTGATGAAAGCAAACATACCTGCTTCGAGCAACAAAGCCTTCACAGCCGCAGCATCCATTCCGGCAACGTTTTTCTTACCGAAATCCTGATATTCCTGCTGAGCGTCTGCTTTTACGGTAATGCACATCACCTTACGACGGGCACCGCGTTCCACACTAGTCACTACGCCACTTACCGGCGAAACGAACTTAACTTCTGGATGATTCTTGTCAATAAACAAGGGTCCTCCGGCCATCACATGTTCCTGTTCTTTCACGACTACCTTCGGAGTAACGCCTGTAAAATCATCGGGTACCAATGCATAGCATCCTGGTGACTTCACACTCATTACTTCTTCCGCAGCCTTGCCTTTCAGGTTTATGTCAAGACCTTTACGCAATTTAATTAAATTAGCCATATCGGGTTTTAAAATAATGGTTTTAAATTTTGTTGCAAAATTAAAGGAAAAAAACGGTTTGCCACAACAAAAACGGAGGTTATTATGGAAATAATTCTTTAAATAAGAACCAATACAAGAACCGCAACCCGATTGCAGCGGTTTTGCAATGTGTAGAAAGCAATTTTATAGCAAATTTTGGTTTAATATAGGTGTTTTACCACTAATAAATGGGAGTATTTACTCGAAATAACCAGATTTTAAGGGTCGAAATAACGTACTATAAATCAAAAAGAAGATACAGAAAAAGCCTGTTCTTACTAAGAAG
>ENA-OOXM01000506-OOXM01000506.1-human-gut-metagenome-genome-assembly--contig:-NODE-506-length-35399-cov-2.111561_pt1 | contig 35399 bp, 36 predicted proteins | sample MGYA00241589_ERZ501347 | MGnify/ENA primary metagenome ERZ501347 (study PRJEB25962, sample SAMEA2042832) | human gut metagenome | biome: human gut; feature: human-associated habitat; material: faeces...
AGGCGAATGGTGATCATGATATTTATCCTGTGATTGTCAGTTTCTTAAGCTGGCTGGTTGTTACACCACATACAATAGATGGTTTACATATCAATGTACTATTACACACAGGTGGTGGGGCTATTGTACATACAAAACTATCCACCTTTGTGCATATACCACATTCTATAGGAATCACTTTGAAAGATTTTACTGCGCAGGGAATAGGTGTCGGTTATACATCTTTATCAGGACTCTTTACCGCAATGCTTGTCGCTATAATTGCGACAGAACTCTATCATTTATTAAGAAACTGCGATTGTCTCTTAATTAAGCTTCCTAGTCAGGTTTCTACCAATCAGGTATTATCATTCATGAATATCGTACCAACATTCCTGACACTCTTAATTATGGGTTCTGTCTCTTATCTTTGTATCCTAAGCACAGGTCATACACTTAATACAAATATATATAATCTTGTACAGTTTCCGTTACAGCTGATGGCAGGGGATAATTTAATTGCGGTTCTTGTTTTGTATTTTATTATCTTATTGTTCTGGGTTGTTGGCTTCCATGGGAAGAATCTTATGTTGCCTATCGTTGAATCTTTGTATAGACCATTACTCTATATTAATATGGCAGCATTTAATGCGGGGTTCAGAGGAAAAGATATACCCTATGTATTCAATTCAACGATGTTTCAGATGTTTGGAGAAGTTGGTGGCCCAGGATGTACATTAGGACTTGTGATATATATACTTGTTTTTTCTCAAAGACATGATAATCGTCTAATAGCAAATATTTCTTTATTCCCAAGTTTAGCGAATATCAACGAAACAGTCATCTTTGGTATGCCCATTGTGCTTAATCCTCTATTATCTATTCCATTTATTCTTGCACCACTTGTCTCTCTTACAGCGGGTTATTTCCTTATTTCAATAGGATTCTGTCCACATGTGATCATGGAAGTACCTTGGGTTATGCCACCTATTTTAATGGGCTTCTTAGTTACTGGAGGAAGTATCTATGGGGCAATATCACATCTCATATGTATATGTATCTCATTACTTGTGTATGCGCCATTTATTTATATATATGAGAGAAAACAGAAGAAAGAAGAATATATCTATTAAAGTGACAAAAAGAGTGGATTTATGCACATAAATTTGCTTTTTTTGTAACAACTATACAATATCCTTAAGAATACTTGTTTAATCATTTTGTTAGATTATTATAAAGATGCAAAAAAAATAAATACTAAAGGAGAGATTTTTGTGAATAAGACTTTTGAAAATATGATAGATAGAGAAACAAAATTAACTGATAGAGATATTATGAGTGAAAATATAAAATCAACTTGTAACATGTTTTATGAAAAAGGTTATAAAGATGGATTTAATGAAGGATTCAAATGGAATTTAGTTAAAGATAAGTTACCAAGTAATACTGAAGATAAAATAATAGCTGTATATCTTTGTGAAGAAAATAGTAATGGAGATTATGAAGATACGATAGTTGAAACTGGCTATTATCATAATGGCGAGTGGTTTGTAAATGGAAGACCATTATATTTTGATGGAGATTATGGAGAAAAAGTTATCGCCTGGGCTGATTTTCCAACATATGATGAGTAAAAGGAAGGGTATTTATATGGAAGATATAAAAAAGACTATTGAATTTGCAAATAGTAATGATAAGTTAGATATAGATGTTAAATATGATGAACTAAGACAAGCTGTAAAGAAAAGAGATAAGTTTTATAATACAGTAGGTATTATTTTTTGCTTATCTTTTATAGCAGCTATAGTGTTTGGAATTATGTCTTTAGGAATTTTGGCAGGAATTTGTATTTTTATCATTACTCTTTGTATGATTATTATAATCGTAGGGGCAGGATGTGATTTTTTATCAGAAACAGAATTTGAAAATGTTTACAATCTCTTTTGTAATGAAATAAATTACTCAAAAGATGTTTACCTAAAAGTATATCAAAATAATATAGAAATAAGTTATTTCTCTAAAGAGGATGGTTCGTATGAAACAAAATATGAAACAAAATCTTTTGTTTCTTTAACAGATTCATATCAAAAATATATAAGATACATAGATGATGATAATTTTAAGATTGTAGGCAGATTAATAAATGATGTATATAAAATTACATTATATATCCCTGTAAAATATAATAAGGACTACTTAGAACTTACAAAACAACAAGAAAACATATAATAGATTAGAGCTTATATTTTTATACTAAATATCAATGTCATTAAGTTAAGTCCTTTTAACCAAAGAATAACCCTCCCAGAACTCTACAAAAGAGAAAAGGGAGGGTTGTTTTTATCCGATTTGTGCTATCAAAAAGATTACAAAGGCGATACTTCCAATGTCCGGTACAATAATGACGATTTTATCCAGTATGCATCTGAGTGTTTCTGGTATCCCATGTGTTATCGCTTCTACAACGGACATTATAATGAGATATACGATTGATACAGGTATTAATAACAGTGAATATATAACAATAAAAACTACATCCACTAGGAGTTTTTACCATTTTACCAGCATATTCATTAATTTATATATGTTTTCCCAATTTCAAACATCTTTTATAGGTCCTCCTTATTCTTCATTATCTGCTCTGGATTCTGCTTCATGGCATCCATGTACATCCGAAAAGCTCTTTCAGCAGCAACTGTCTTGGTTTGTCCGAGACTTTCACAGAATTGCTCAAATTCCTCATGTAGTGTTCTGTCGAGATATAAGTTCAAATAACGTCCATCTTTCTTTGGTCTAGGCATCGTATTCCATATCCTTTTCATCATTGATAACTTTTTGTATGGCATTTATTTCATCTAATAAAAACCAATGCTTTTTTTCAGTAAATATATCATAATTATCCCACATATCAGTTATACTTGATTGCCACCCAATCGCAACACAAGTTTTATCATTCAAAAGGCTAGATAAGATATCAGTTTCTTCTAATAGATTTGATTCATTTTCAAAAGACTTAAATGCATCAATCACTAAAGAAATATCTTCTTTCTTTACTAATACATAATCGTAAGTAGACCCAAGAATAATTCGTTCATTCATTGTAAGTCGTTCATCTTCAAAAAGTTCCCAAAGCTTCTGTTGTTCCACACAATCACTGTGAACGTTAAAATAATCCAAACCTAAATATTTTTTTGCAAAATAATTCCATATAACTTGATGGTGTCTGGATGCATTTTGAACTTTTCCTGCTAATTCATGGGTTTTATCTTCTTTAAACTTTATAATTTCTATATAACTCATTAGTAAAAACCTCCTTGCTTATATAATATATTATAACGCATAATTCGTTATAAATCAACTATAAAATATAATAAAAACATTGACAAAAATAAAAAGTAGTAATATACTACTTATATAGAAAAGTAGTAAATAGCTACTTTTATAAAAGGAGAAAATAAGAGATGGATAATATAAGAGACAAGGATGGATTAACAGAAAAAGAATTTTTAAAACAATATAAACCATCAGATTACGAAAGACCAAGTGTTACGGTTGATATGCTTATATTATGTATGAGTAAATATCTTGAAAATATGAAGATATTATTAATTCAAAGAAATAATCATCCATATATAAACTGTTGGGCTTTAGCAGGAGGTTTTGTAAATATTGATGAGTCAGCATATGATGCCGCTTGCAGGGAATTAAAAGAAGAAACAGGGCTAGTAACTAATACTTATTTAGAACAGCTTTATACAATGAGTAAACCAGATAGAGACCCTAGAATGAGAGTTATAGATGTATCTTATATAACACTTATGAGAGAACAACCTGTAATAGCAGGAGATGATGCTGCAAAAGCTTTATGGTTTGATATAAAGTTACAAGATAATATATTAGAAATAGTAAATAAAGATGAAAACATTGTTATAAAATATAAACTACATCAGAAAATATTTGAAAATGGTGTTGTTCAGACTACAGGATATACTGGAGAATGTATTACAAAAGAAAAATTAGCTTTTGACCATAACGAAATAATTCTTGAAGGATTATTAAGATTAAAAAATAAAATATTATATAGCGATATAGCTTTTAACCTGCTTCCAGATGAATTCACTTTACCAGATATAAAAAAGGTATATGAGGTGATTTTAGGAAAAGAATTATATAAAACGAATTTTAATGCATATATAAAAAATAAGTTAGAACCTATGGATTGTAAAATAACATCTATGATAAAAGGTGGTAAAAAAGCTACAGGATATAGATACAAAAGAAAGGAAAATATAATATGAAACTAGGAGTTATCTTATCAAGATGTCAGCCATTACATAAAGGACATATAGATACAATAAATAGGGCATTAAAAGAAAATGGTAAGGTTTTATTTATTATAGGCAGTGCAAATAAATGTAATACAAGCAGAAATCCTTTTAATATAGATATACGAATAAAAATGTATAAATCAGCACTAAAATTAATTACAAATCCAGATAGACTAGAGTATATGTCTTTATCAGATTTGAGCATAGATGAAAAAATACCAAAACAAGATAATATATCTAAGTCAATAGATACAATGAATGTTAATAATGAATGGGGCTTATATTTATATTATAATATCGTAGCTAAAACAGGAGAGAAAACATTTTCATTTTATTACAATGATGATACTTCTTTAGTATTAGATTGGTTTCCAGAATATATAAAAAATAGAATTACAATTATTTCATCTTATAGAATAGATAATATCAGTAGTTCAGAAATAAGGCAGGCTATTTTAAATAATGATAATGATTATATAAAGAAATGTATTCCTTATTATAAAGATAAAAATTTAGAAGTATTAAAAAATAAGTATAAAAAAATAATAGAACAAGGAGAATAAAGCTATGAAGTTATTAGTAGTTATAGATATGCAGAACGATTTTATTACTGGAGCATTAGGAAATGAAGAATGCAGAGCTATTGTACCTAATGTTGTTGAAAAAGTTAATAATGCTGTAAAGACAGATACAGATATAGTAATTACATTAGACACACATAATGAAAACTATCTTGAAACACAAGAAGGAATAAATTTACCTGTAAAACATTGTATTAAATATAATTATGGTTGGAAATTAATACCTGAATTACAGCATATAACCCCAACAAAGAAATTTTTAAAGAATACATTTGGTTCGATAGAACTTGCAAATTGGATAAAAGAAAATAACTATACAGATATAGAATTAATAGGGGTATGTACAGACATATGTGTTATAAGTAATGCTTTAACAATAAAAGCTGTAAACCCAGAAGCAAGAATTAGTGTAGATGCACATTGTTGTGCTGGAGTTACACCAGAAAGCCATAAAAATGCACTTGAAGCTATGAAGATGTGTCAGATAAATATTAAGGAGGATTAGTATTATGAAATTAGAACCAATTATTATAAGTTTATTAGAAACAGATATGTATAAGTTTAGTATGGGTCAGGCAATTTACCATCAGTTCTCTGATTATAAGACAACTTGGACCTTTAAATGCAGAAACAAAGATGTACATTTTACAGAAGAAATGGTAGAAGAAATCAGGGGGCAGATAAAATATTTCTGTACTCTAAGATTTACAGAAGATGAACTTAATTATCTTGAAAATATTAAATGGATAAAAGGAAGTTATGTTGATTTTTTAAGATTATGGAAGCCAAGATATGAAGATTTTAAAATAACAACAGATGCAGAATGTGGACTTAATATTGAAACATTCGGAACATGGCTTAATACATCTATGTATGAAATACCAACACTTGCTATTGTTAATGAAGTATATTTTAGGATGGCATATAACTATGATGAACTTTTCAAGAGTTTTAAAGAAAAATTAGATATAAAATATAATTACTTAAAAAACAATCATTGGTATGCAGGAACATTTAGTGAATTTGGACTTAGAAGAAGATTATCAGCAGAAGCACAGGAGCTTGCTGTACAGAAATTCTCTCACTTGAATGATACATTACATAGTGCTTCTAAATTTGTAGGTACAAGTAATGTTTACTTAGCTAAAAAATATAATCTCACACCAGTAGGTACTATGGCGCATGAGTGGATTATGTGTGTAGGACAGGGAAATCATAAGCACAATCCAGCATATTCAAATTGGTATGCACTTGATGCGTGGATTAAGGAATATGGTGTTTTAAATGGTATAGCACTTACAGATGCAATAACAACAGACTGTTTCCTTAAAGACTTTCAGCTTACTTATGCAACACTTTTCTCTGGAGTAAGGCACGATAGTGGAGACCCTTATGAATGGGGAGATAAAATGATTAAACATTATGAAAGACTTGGAATAGATACAAGAAATAAAACTCTGTTATTTAGTGATAGCCTTGATTTTGAAAGAGCTGACAAGCTTTACAGATACTTTAATGGAAAGGCTAAGGTTGCATTTGGAATAGGAACATATATAAGTAATGATACAGACGTTCCAGCACTTAATATAGTAATGAAGACAACAAAATGTAATGGAATGGACGTTGCCAAGATTTCAGATACACCTGGTAAAGGAATGTGTAAGAATAAAGATTATATAGAATATCTTCAAAGATGTATAAATTGGCGTATGGATAATGATAAGTAATAGAAAGGATAAAATTATGAACAATGAATATAATTTTGATGTTAAAAAGACAACAGAAGAATTAATAAAATGGATTACTGATTGGTTTAATGTAAATGGAAAAGATTGTAATGCCGTAATAGGAATTTCAGGAGGAAAAGATAGTACGATAGCTGCGGCTCTTTGTGTAAAAGCTTTAGGAAAAGATAGGGTAATTGGGGTATTAATGCCTAATGGTATACAAAAAGATATAAATGATGCTAAAAGAATATGTCATCTATTAGAAATTAAAAACTGCATAATAGATATAAGTTCTGCTACAAATTCATTATTAGATGAATTAAATTGCTCCAAATATGGAATTGATGCTGAAATAAGTGAACAAACAAAAATTAATATATCTCCAAGAATTAGAATGACTACATTATATGCCGTTGCTCAAAGCTGTAATGGTAGAGTTATTAATACGTGTAATTTAAGTGAAAACATATGTGGTTTTTCAACTCTGTTTGGAGACCACGCAGGGGATATGTCTTTATTTGATGAATTAACAGTAACAGAAATAAAACAGATAGGACATTTTCTTAAATTACCTGATAACCTTGTAAATAAGATACCTTCTGATGGCTTAACAGGATTGTCAGATGAAGAGAGCTTTGGATTTAGTTATGATACATTAGATACTTTTATACGAACAGGAGTATGTAATGATAAAGACATTAAAAATAAGATATTAGAAAAATATAATGCTAATAAATTTAAAACCAATCTAATTAAATTTCCTCACTATAAGAGTAATTTAAAGAATTATATAGTATAAAATTATTGAAGTCTTTAGCTTCTGTAGAATATATAAATATGTAAAAATAAAAGAGATTATTGTTATTTTGTTATCAAATAATAATAGTCTTTTTTTTAATGACTATTACACTATTATATTATAAATAGATATTAAGGAGTAGTTATAGGAATATGGATGGACTAATTATTAAGAGTAAATGGTTAGACCTTATTTTAAAAGGAGAAAAAACAATAGAAATACGCGGAAGTAATACTAAGAAGCAGGGAGAAGCTATTTATTTATTAGAAAGTAAAACACATAAGATTTTGGGTACTTGTAAAATAGCATACACATATCCTATAAGTTGTTCGGATTGGAGTGAGGAAAGAGAAAAACATAAGGTAGAACTGTCTTACTCTGAATTAAAGAAAATATATAAAAATCCTTATGCTTGGGTTTTAGAAGATGTTGCTCTTATAAAATCAGAAAAGGAAATATATTATAAGCATCCTAAAGGAGCAGTAATCTGGGTAAAAGATGTTGAAAAATATATTGAAAGGAATCCATTATGAAATCAGATAAAGAAATTATAAAAATTTTTAAGAAAAAAAATAAAATTTGATATTGGATGTACATTTGCAGGTATATTTACATCAATACTTGGGGTATTTATAATTTTTGCTAATAGTGTTCCTGATGGGATAATTATAGCTTTTACTGCAATGATACAATTTTGTTGTATTGTTCTCATATATAAATTATATGTTAGATTTTATAACTTAAATGCATTAAAGAAAGGTGATTACTCCATACACATTAATCCTACAGTTGGCAGCGTTGATTCAGGTAGTAGAGATGATTTTCATATAAGAGTAAAGGATTGTAGTGAAGATTTTAGTATTACTTCTGATAACATAGAAAACTTTAGTCATAAGGTATATTGTGTAACAACAAAGAAGGGTACATATCCTGTATGTTTTTATAAAGAAGATTGTTAATATAAAGGAGAAAAAATAATGTTATACATCTTGGAAGAAAGGCACATGTCAAGAGGTGTTGGAGAATATCTTTTAGCAGTAGAAGCTGAAACTAGAGAAGAAGCAGAGAGAATGGCAAATGAATATGTAAGGAATGATAAACGTGTACTTAATATCCCATTATGTCCTCTTTTTAAGGTTAAAATGGATGCATATAAAAGTATGTGTCCTGTTGTTATAACAAAAGATAATTTTCAAAAAGTACTTAATGAAAATCCCTATAAAAAGTAATTATGAGGATTTAATAAAATAAAAATATTGTTTAGTTGGAGGAATTTATTATGATTTCATTAAAAGGTAGTAGATTTTTAATATCATGTGAATTAAACAAATAAGGAGAAAATTATAAATATGAACATTATAACTATCTTAAGCGTACTTGCTGGTATATGTTTGATGTTTTGGCAGTTTTCAGAGGTTAAAGATGATTTTAAAAAATTTAATAAAGATTATGATGATAGTTTAAAAATATGTTATAAGACTAAAACAAAAAATAAATGTGATGAATGTTATTCTAAAAAGTATGGGAAGTATTGCGATTGTAAAAAGATAAATGAGAAAAATGAATGAAATAATTTTTTATATTTTTGTTTATCTAATACTTTATATTAAAAAGGATATATTATGAATAAAAGACAATATAAGAAAAGTAGAAAGAAGATAAATAAGCTTATATTTTTAGATGAATTTTTTATGATAGATTATACTAAGGAAGAACATAAAGCCTTTTGTAAAGATGTAGAAGATTATTGTTATAAACATCATAGGTATAAACATTATAAAGATAAGAAAAAATATGGTGTTTTGGATTATAATTACAGACCACCATTAGCAAATAAAAGAAAAATTATGTTTGATAATATTGATAAAATAAGTTTTAAATTTAATACAGATACAGGGAAAGATACTATTTTAAAGTGTTTATTAGAAAATTATTGAAAAGAGGTTATTAAAAAAATGAATGATTGTATTTATTTAAGAACTGAAGATATATATGTATTAATGTAAGGTAAGGGAGATATTATGTTTTATGAGCCAGTAGAAGAAAGTTCTATAAGTTTATTATCGAATAAAATACGATATAAAGGAGATTTAGAATATGCTTCAAAGATAGAGAAAGATGTAAAAATATTGGTTTATATGAAGCTGAAGAAATTATTAAAAACAAAATTATTGATAAAAATGGATTAGATTATTACATAAATTATGGAGAAGCAATACATACAATAATAGAAGAAGCGATAATGTTTTTATAATTTTTCTTATATGCGATAAATAATGAGCTAGTGTATGTAGTATATACATCAGTTTTTTTTACATAAACACACTATTATAAATATAAAGGAGAAAACATTATTATGGTATATATAAGGTATTTAAGATTAGATGATTTTATTAAAAATCAATACAAAATAGAAGAAAATAATATGGTTGACCCATTAAAAATGAAAGTAGTATCTACATATTTAACTTTAGTTGGTGGAGCAGTATTTAATATTGACAAAATATCAACAGCAAGATATATAAGTGATGTGTTAATAAGAAACATGTATAATGATGATATAGAGATAATAAAAGGGGTTAATGAAAATAGTTATATTATTTATTTACAAAAAGCATTAAAAGAAGTTTATAAGGTTGTTGATAGATATAAAAAAAGTACTTATATAGAAGCTCTAACTAAATATCCGCAATGGATAAAAATAAATAAAGAGGAATGTAATTATAAAAAAGGTGAAAAAGTTCGTATTATAAATACAAATAAGTTAAGAGGTATATATCTTGATTTAGATACATATGAAATTAATTCTTATGATATAGGTATTATTACAGATATAGATGATACAGGAACAGTTGAAGTATCTTTTGATAAAGATGGAATAATTTTAAGAAAATGGGTTAATCAAAAGGAAATTAAATATATATAACATATTTAAAAAAGAGCTTTATAAAGAGGCTCTTTTTTTTACTTTTAGTACACTATTATTATATATTAAGGAAGGAGTAAAAATATGGATAATATTGATACTATAAGATTGTTAGAGAGGTACAAAAAGAGAAAATTAAAATATGAAAAGTATCTACTTAAGATGCCAAATGATAAGAATTTATCAAATAATGGATTTTGGGATAAAGGTTATCTACAAGGTAAAATTGCTATGTGTGATGAATTTATAGATGAGTTACAAGTGTTTTTAGAGGAAATAAGTAAGGAAAGTGAAATAATAAATGAAAAAGAATGAGATGCTTAATTATTTGAAATCGCTTGAAATTTATAAAAAAGAAAATCTCTTTTATGAAAAGCAGATGATAAATTCAAATAAAACGATACCTATTAGTGAGTTAGTAGAAAGATTTATTGAGATTGATAAGGAATATGAAAATCAACCCTGGAATATTTTACAGATACTAACAAATATCAATATGATTATACCAGTAGAAGATAGAAAGGAAAAGTAAGATATGATGGAAGATAAGGTATATATAAAAGGAAAGACATTAAAAAACTTGTTAACAAAAAATAGATTAACACAGAACGATTTAGCAGATACATTAGGCATAGGTAGGTCTACTATATCAAGAATAATTACAAATAAGAAGCCAGCTAATAAAGATTTAGTAGAAAAGATAAGTGAGTTACTGGATGTGGATGTAGAGAAGTTTGTTAATGTTAATAAGCCTATAGATAATACTTTTAGGAAAACAGCATTAATGCCTAAAGCTAAATGGAATAATGAAAAGTTTAAAGAATTATTAGAACAGAAGAATTACATGCTAATAGATTTTTGTAAAAAGATAAAGACAGACAGAAGTAATTTTTCATCATATTCCAGGGGTAAGAGTTTACCTTCAATAGAAAACTTAGTAAAAATGTGCAATGTATTAGGTTGTTCATCAATGGATTTAGTAGGTGTTTCTGAAAAAGAAATTAATGATTATGTAGGTTATGAAATATTTGAGGTAATCGAAAATGATAAGTCCGTAATAGAAGACAAAAAAGCAAAAGAAGATATAAAGGAAGAAAAGTATAATTATGTACATTTTACAAATGAAAATGTCATAAATAACCTTAATATTATAAATGAAAACATTATTCTTTTAGTCAGGGATTTTTCTGAAAGTATTAAGACATTAACAAACACAGTTAATGCATTAGTTGAGAAGAATAATAGTCTTGAAGATAAGATAAAAAGCTTAGAATCTACAATAACAAAAACAAATGTGAATAGTCTTAATAAGAAAGATAATGCTGTTATTAAGGATGTTGAGACAAATAATATAGAAAAAACTGTTAAGAATACTGTTAGTTACAATAACAGATATGGTGTAGTTTGTAGTGATAAAGAGATGCAGACAATCGTAAATGGAGATTGTAAGGAAGATAATTATGAAACTTATAAAGGAAAGATATATAAGTTGGCTGCATATCTGTCAAGAAAGAAAAATTTAATTTTTAATCAGATAATGCATGATAATTATGAAAAATTTAAAGTTGTTTATGGAATCAATCTAAATGAGTTAAAGAAAGATACTAAAACTTCAAGTTCCTTAGAAGCTATTTATACAAATGAGCTTACAAGAGAGCTATTTTTCAATATGGTATGCGATAAAGCTAGTTCTGAATGCTGAATTAGGAATGTAGAAAATATATAAACCGCTATCCTCGAAGCTTCAGTTTCGTAGGTTAAGGTTTATATATTTAATTCTGAAATATTATTTGAAAAATAATATAGAAGAAAATCACCGAAGCTTTTAGCTTCGTGTGATGTTTAATTACTAATTTGTTTTTTAGACATATATAAGTGTTAAAAAATAAGATTGTACTAAAAAAAGTACATAAAAAATTTCACTTTTTTTAAAGTCTTAACCACTATTATATTATAAAGAAAAGAAATATAGCTTAAAGTAAATTAAATAAAGCGATTAGTTAACAACTAATAGATTTAGGTGCAAGTCCTAATATTTCTTATTGGCAAGTATTTTTGCCATGATAAACCTTTTTCTTTCTGATAAAAGATACAAGTCTAATAAATATTTTGCATTTGTTTTTATCATTAACACTTACTCGCTATTACATAAATATTAGGCTTGTATCAAATATTATATTTTAATTAATTTTTAAAACATATATTTAAATTTTAAAAGTCATTTAAAAATATAAGTTTGAGTATAAAAAAATATACTACAATGATAAAGAAGAAGTAGTAAAAATATGGAGGTTTAGCTCAGTTGGTTAGAGCAACCGGCTCATAACCGGTCGGTCATAGGTTCAAGTCCTATATCCTCCATTAGTAGGTACAAGCCTACTAAAATAACTATTACCTGAATAATGCGTATCTTTTATTATGTATGCGCTATATATATAGATATAGATTGTATAAACCTTGTTTTTCAATTTAATACTTATCTATATCTATATATTTAATTTTGAAATAAGAAATAACCTCTTTTAGGTATGGACATAATTTTTAAGGTTATGCCTATAATATGCAGTGTTGCCAGAGAGGTAATGGGCTAGATTGCTAATCTAAGGCTATCTTAACGGATACAAAGGTTCAAATCCTTTACACTGCGCTAAAATCAATATTGAATTCAGAATTAGAGATGCTGAATTATTGATTGATTTATTTATTGATAAATATAAAATTAATATTTTTTTAAAAAAGTTATTAAAAAATGCAAGTTTTTTTTAACTAAGGAACACTATTATATTATAAAGAAAAAGAAATAAAGGAATTTTTATGGGGAAACAAATATGAAGATTATAGGAGCAGATATTAGAATAAAACATTTATATGATAATGGCGTTCATACAGCACGTATAGAAGAAACTAAATATTATCATTACGATAGTAAAGAAGAATTAAAAAAACATGAAAAAAAGATGATTAAGGATGGTTTTAATCAAGCTGGTTCGAGGAAATGTAATCTTGGAACCACATCTAATCCTAATTATGTATGGGCTAATACATATTATAGATATAAATATATTGTTCTTTAATAATATATTCATAAGAAAGTTTAAATAAGAAGTACAAAAAATAAGATAATACTACAATAGTTTTTAGAAAAGGCTTTGCGGTTATGATGGAATAGGCAGACATAGAGGACTTAAAATCCTCTGATAGGAATATCGTGTGAGTTCAAATCTCACTGGCCGCATTTATAGCATATGTGTTTTAGGTTGCTATTATATATATGTTATAGCTTATTTTGCATAATTTGAATAATAAACGGTAAAAGGTTTGGGTTGAAGTTTATTATTTGTCTATCCACTAACCCAGAGTAAAAAGCCTGGTGGAAGAACCTCCTTTGTATATTTGGTGTAATCATTTTTATTATAATGATACTAACAGCGAAAAATGATGATTAAAAACGATAAAAATACTGAATTTAAAATATGCTATATTTTGTGATAAGCATAAAACATAATATAAATTATGTAAAAAAATATCTTATTTCTTTAATGAATTAAGATAAAATAAACCAAAAGTATCTAGGTTATAATAAAAATAAAAAAAACAAAAAAAAGTTTTAAAAAATGAAGATTTTTTTTAACAAAGCCACACTATTATATTATAAGAAAAAAATAAGGAGCATTCGCCTAATTGGTATGGCACTAGACTTTTAATCTAGCAGCATTGAGCTATGCGGGTTCGACTCCCGTATGCTCCACTATAGGAGAGAATATTTTTATGAATTATGATTATAAAAATTTAAAACCTATATTTATAAACGGATATATAGAATATTATATTCCAAACCATCATAGAGCTTCAAAAAATGGTTGTGTTTATGAACATATATTAGTTGCCGAAAATATGTTAAATAGAGAATTATATCCTGAAGAAGTAGTTCATCATAAAGATAAAGTCAAATCAAATAATACTTTTGAGAACTTAATGGTTTTTGCTACTAAAGCAGACCATACTGCTTATCATAACGGAGCAAAAATATATTTAACAAATTTAGGAAACTATAGAAGTAAAAAAAATGTTTGTGCTATTTGTAATAAAGAAATTAGTAATAAAGCTAAATTGTGTAAAGAATGTAGCAATAAAGAAAAAAGTAAACATATTCCATCAAAAGAAGAATTATCTAAATTAATAATTAATAATACTAATATAGCTATTTCTAAAATATATAATTGCTCTGATAGAACTGTTGGAAAATGGAGAAAAAGATATAGTCTTTAGTATTTTTAATAATTTAATTAATTTAAGGATAGGTAGCAAAGTGGTTAAATGCCTCCGACTGTAAATCGGATACCTTCGGGTTTCAGAAGTTCGAATCTTCTCCTATCCACTTAACCGAAATCAGATGGTTTTCGATTTTAGATAAAGTACATAAATGTTGTGATAAGAAGATAAACATATTTATGGATAAAATCGCTAGGGTTCAACTCCCTTGACTGATGAATGGACTACATCTTCTGTAGAGCCTTGAATGGAATATGAAGTGACAGCACTTCCCTTTCAGAAATTCCTAGGTCGCAGCAAAGCCTTAAGGTGGTGATAGCTGTAATTTTAGTATTGAGTTAAAAGTTTTAGTTTGTTGATTTAAAGAGGTGTAAGTTTATTATAATAACATTAAAACCTATAATTAAACTCCGCACTCTTCATTCAGCACTCCTAACTGAATTAATGGCTAGTAGAACAATGGTAGTTCAGCAGGTCTACATTTCATTTCGGTCGGTTCAAACTAACATCCACCGGATGTTATGAACCTGTTAATCTGTGTGTTGTGGGTTCGAGTCCCACTTAGCCAGCTTAACAAATTATATAATTTGTTATTTTTAAAGCGATAAAAAAAGGATATGAAAATATGGTGAATTTAGTTGAGATATATGCACAAAGATTGACAAAAGTATTAATAGCCATAGGAATAATATCATTGATTGTTGCTATATTAACAAAAAATACAATATGTATTGTGTTAGCAAGTTTAGATGGTCTATTTTGGCTATTAGCAATAGCTATATCAGCATACGCTGAAATCAAATTTAGAAAAGAAAAATAATTTTATAAAATATTGGAATGTAGTTTAGCTTGGAAGAACGCTTGATTTGGGTTCAAGAGGTCGCAGGTTCAAATCCTGTCATTCCAACTTATTATTTAGCGAACTGGGCGAGAGTATTGTAAGTCCTAAACTGGCTGTACGAAACAAAGACAGAAACAAATATTAATTCGCCTTCTGCGGTAGCTAAATAATTTAAAAAATAATGCGGATTAGACTGGAGTAGCCCCAGCATAGCCTCATAAGCTAATGACATAAGTGCAAATCTTATATCCGCTACTTAGCTTCATATTTCATATATGGAGTTCTCCTTTAGAATTTTGAAAACGGTTGGCTGGTTTTTTTTATTTAGTTTAAAGGTAAAACACTTGTAGTCAAATACAAGAGATATAAGGTCCGATTCCTTATAATAAAATTCCAGTATTATATTTTAAATATAGTACTGTTAATTCTTTGAAAAATATAGATACCCTAGTGCAGAGAGTTGTCAGCTTGCTAGGATGCCTTTAAGTAAGTCTATTATAATAAGGATGCTTAATATGGTAGGACTTTTTATTAGTAGTAATATTAATAAAGAAGATACAAGAGTATCAACAAAGAGAGGTAGTGTATCTTAGTAATCAACAGTAAAGTCATAACAGAGTGGGGAGAATAATAGACGGTGTGAGAAGCACAAGAACCCTAAAGCCTAATATTGTGGTGATATTGGAAACTTGGGGAATACCAAACAATCTCCTATGCCTTGATGTATTAGAAATAGTACTATAACACTCAAAAATGGATAAGTAGCTCAATGGCAGTTTCTTAATAAAATAAAGCTCAAAAATTATTCATTAAGAATAAAAAGATAATTCTAATTTAATTTTTGATTTAAAACATATTTTTTTCTGAATGATGAGTGAACATTACAGGTAGTAAATCCTGTCATAGGTTTGGTTTTTGCAAATACAAAAACTATGGTAAGAAGCTTAAGAGTCGCTATCTTAAGTTCAGACTTATCATCTATGTAACTTAATAACTACAGATTACTAAGAATAAGGCGAAGGTCTATCTGATATTTTTCAAAGATATAAATAAAAGGTCCATTAGTCAAATGGTTAAGATGTTAGGTTTTCATCCTAAAGTAGATGGGTTCAATTCCCTCATGGACCATTATTCTGAAATGATTAATTTTAGGAAGAACTAATGTAAATATCTAATCATTTTAGATGAATATTGGGCTATCGCCAAGCGGTAAGGCACAGGATTTTGATTCCTGCATTACGCTGGTTCGAATCCAGCTAGCCCAGTTCTTGTATTAAGTGCGAATTACCTCCTCTTATCAATTTTATTTTAATACACATTATACATGTTTTACACTATTCACTACTTAATACAAACAAGAGCATAGGTATAGATACCAATATATAAAATATATTTAAGTTCATAACTTATATGCTCTTATCGCAAGATAAAAACTATCTTGCTATGGTCCTTTCTTAAATAAAAATGTGTGATTTTATATAATCTTGGCGGGATTATATAAAGGAGAGAGTTGAGAGATATTTTTCAATTCTCTTTGCACTGTTAGTATAATGGTCATTACACTTGTCTTCCACACAAGAAATGTCAGTTCAATTCTGATACAGTGCTTTAAAATATAAAAGAATATTAATTTTAATAATAATGAATGACAAAAAGACTTTATTTATAGAGATATTTTATAAAGCCTTTCTTTTTGTTTACTTTATTTATGTTGTATTCGTGTTACATAGATAAAAAGACTAAATTAAAGTTAATATTTTTTTATAAAAACTACACTATTATATTATATAAAATAAATGCAACAATGAAAGGAAATCAATAAAAAATGAAGAATGAATATCAGAATGATTTTATTAATTTTTTAAAGGCCGTAGATGAGTTAAAGGCAGTTAATGAAAATGATAAGCAAAATAAGAATAAGACTAATATCTCTGACCTTATGAATGAAGCAAAGAAAGAAAAAAAGCAGGAGTACTATGAAGATTTTATCTCTGATTACATTTTAAAAGCTTTATTAGATATTTTGTTAGATTTAGAAGAAACTGAAGAAAGAAAAGAAGATGTTTCTAAGAAGAATGATACTAAGGATAGGTTTGTGTCAGAAAATAAGAGAAAGGATAAGCATTATATTAAAAATGTAGAATTTATTTATAATGATGAGATAGCTTATGTATATTTTACTGATGGTTCAGTTTTAGAGGTGGGTAATTTTGATAAGGATAGAGAAAAGGCTATTTATATTGCTTTAAGTGCAAAGTTACTTGCTGAAAAAGGATATGATATTAACAAGGAACTTGATAGATACATATAATCTATTATAAAATAGTGCATAAGGTAGTAGATAAAAGGCTATTAATAAATATTTTTTTTAACAGAATATAGGTATTGTATAGTAGAAATTCTTTATTATAAAATTTAGAGTTTCTACTATTATTATATATTAAAAATATGTAATTAGTTACGTTGTTAATTACTTATAATTGAATATATTAATATAATAAATGTAGACCCGTCAAATGAATTTGAGGTGATAGAAATATGGAAAGAGAATGGATAAACATAAAAGAAATCGGTCAACTGTATTTAGAAAAAATATTAGTTTCTCTAAATATTCCTATTTTGTTTGTATGTCACAATTCTGAGGATAAAAAATATTTGTGCTTAAATATAAATGATGAAGCTGGGGAAACTATTATTGCTTTAACTAATAATTCTTTTTTAATAGATATGCTACAAAAAAGAATTACAATGGAAGAGATATTTAGAAAGTCATTAGACAATGATATTATAATTGCTGTTTATGATTATGAAAATGAAGAAATAATTTCTAAAAGAGAAAAGGCTGAGATATTATCAAAAGATAAGTTACCTAAAAAGGAGAATATTTCGATTTTTGTAGTAAAGAAATTGATGAGTATTTATCTTGCTTAAAAATATAACAAAATAATAAAAATTAACATAAATAATTTATTTATAATGTAAAAAGACAAAAAACCTTTCTTTTTTAATCATAACTATTAATGAAGTATCTTTTGTAGAAATTTGATAGTTAATAGTATATAATAAATAAAAAAGAAAGAGGACTTATAGATATGATAGAAATATTAAAAAAATTTGCATTATGGTTTTTTAACACACCTACTCCGATAATAACAATTTTAAGTTTAATAATTGCTTATTTTACATACAAATATCAAAGACGATGGAATAAGAGACAATATACAAAAGAGCTTACAGAGTGCTAACGGTTATGTATTAGATGGTTTCCCAAAAGAGCTTACAGAGTGGTATGCATTATATGGTTTACCAAGGATAAGATATTTATCTTGTATATTGGAAGAAATTGGATTTATAGATATTTGTCAAAAGTTTTCAAAGTTTGAAGATTTTGATTCTAAAGAATTAAATGAAAATATTAATAAAGCGTCATCTTCAACTAAAAATATAGAATCACTATTTTTAAAAATTACGGATGCAACTTTAAATCTTGCTTTTGCTGAAAGTGGGGGAAGTGATTGTGTTCAAAAAATAAATCAAAATTTAATATACATATATAATACAAATTCGAAAATAGGATATGAAACATTTAAAAAAGTTGTGATTGACTTATTAAATGAAATTGAAGTAAGAGCTTTACAATTAAATTGTGGAATTTATGATGAAGCAATGGTTTATCCGATATTACATCAAACATATTTAAAAAATATAAGGTACTTTTATTATTTTGTTTCTTCGGAAAACTCTCAGGACTATGACCAATTTTATATATATACTATATGGTTATATAATGTGTGGAATAGAAGAGTGGAAACAGAAAAAACAAAATTAAAGAAATCTTTTCAAAGAAAAAGTAAAACTTCTAAACTTTAATTTTAGTATTGATTTTTTGTTATGTCTATTATACAATATATATGTGTAGAAGCACAATAAAATAAGGAGATGACATATATGGTAGACTAATTTGTATTATTTAACAAAAATGTTTGTATGTAGAGGCTGCTATAAGTTTATAGTAGCCTTTTATAGCTATAGAAATTAAGGAAGATGTATCAAATCGGATATATCTTCTTTTTGTTTTTTGTTATTTTTTTAGTAAAGTAATATATTTCATCATTATATATTGATTATTAATAAATCGAATTAAAAAAATATATATTTTGTGTTAAAAATAACATTTTTTTTTAACTATTTTACACTATTATAATATAAGTAAAATAAAGAGGAGGAAGACAAAAAATGAAGATAGTATATATCTACAAAAATTGTTTAGGAACAATATTTCGATAGACATTTTTAGACAATTAGTTTATAATATTTTACGCAAAAACAAAAAACAACAAAAACGCCAAAAAAGAAAGGACAAAAACAATATGGTAAGGAAGAATTTAATCAAAGCAACATTAATAACAACAGTAATCGTAACATTACTTACAGCAACAGCTTGTGGAAAGAAGACAGCCAATAACACTACAACTGACTCTACTACAGCTATAACAACAGAAGCTAAGAGTGTAGCTGTCAACGATACTAAGACAGGTCTTGTTACATTTGATTACACAGATGCAGATGGTAACACTTATACTCTTGAAGGTAAGGCAGTAGCAGATGAAAAGGGTGATGCAACTATAGAGGTAACAGATGCTAATGGTAATAAGGTTACTTTTACAGGGAAGTCTACAACAACAGATGGAAATCTTAGTGTAAGTGATATCGCAGTTAAGAATGAAGGAACACTTGTAAAGGCTGATGGAAGTGAGATTAAGGTCACAGCAGGTACTACAGTTGCAGAAGCTACAGAAAGTACAGGCGAAAATACTTCTGATATAGCTGCATCAGATGAAGTAAAGAATGAAATTGAAACAGCTAAGGAAGAAGAAAAGAAGGATATTGTCTCTGATAATAAAGAGGAAGATGTAGTTATTGCTGATAATAGTGATAATAGCAGTTCAGATAAGGAAGAGAACAATACTCCAGTATCAACACCTGATGTAAAGGAAGAAGAAAAGAACGATACACCAGCCCCAGCTCCAACTGAAAAGGTAGAGGATAATACACCAGCTTCTACTCCAGAGCCAGAACCAACTCCTTCAGTACCAGAAGAAACACCTACAGAAGACACTAATGATAACAGCAATAGTAGTGGTTATGATTTCGCTACTGTAGAAGGTTCTAATGGTCCTATGTATGATGAGTCAGTAAATGGTCATATTAGAGGTGAAGATGTAAATAGTGGAGCAGATGTAGCTTGTCCTTATGAATTAAAGGTAGTTACAACACGCTATTTTTTTTCACACGGAAGCTATTCTAATAAGCAGGGTTATTATTATGTGGCTATAGATACATATGGTGGCGAATGTGAAAATTCATTTGAGGACCTTAGTTATCAGATGGGAAAGTATAATTGTACAAGTAGAAAAATTGGTACATATTCTTGCGGCGTAGTATGGTTCTGTGGTTTTGATGATTAATAAAAAAATAGTATATTAAAGCTGTCTTAATTAAATAATTTCTTTGATTAAATTTATCTTAATTAAATTCTGAAATTTCCTTACCAATAAACATAAAGGATTTAATTATGAATAAGAAAAATATAAATAACGATATAAATCCAAACACAAATAAGAAGTCCAAAATCAATATTAATAAGAGAGTTCTTTCTATAGTGACAGTATTAGCTATAGTTGTTGTTATGGTGATAGGGTTCTTAATCAGTGCATATGCATATAATTTTAAATTTGAACATTATTCAGATAAGATTGATATGTCTGATAATAGTATAACATATACCTATATAGACCATAGTAATGATGATGAAGCATCAAAAAAGACCTACACCATATCAGACAACTGGCTCTCTAAGATGCTTATACATAAGGAAGAGATAGAGAACATAGGCACTAACACAACAATATATGGACCTTACACATGGCTGCCAGCAGGTATATACAAAGTAACATTTGATTTTACTGCTGCTGGTGGCAATGCCTTTGAGTATTGGGATGTTTGTGTAAACTTTGGTAGTGGTAGTATGGATAAGCAGAAATGGAGTAATACTAGCAATGTAACTATTGAAGGAACAGGTACTAATGTTCAAAGTCCTAAATATTGGAGAGACAGCAGTAATATGCCACACTTAGAGTATTATATAGATACAAAAGGTGATGCCGCTGACTATGAGCTTAGATTATATTTTACAGATAACTTAGGCTTTGACTTACCAGAAACTGGCTCTGATAATATGGATGCTAAAAAAGCTTTCTTGCAAAGTATAAAGATAGAAGCCGTAGAGGCTAATACTATCTATGCATATGACAGTGAAGCAGATGCAGCTTCTAATAAAAATGGAAGAGAACTTACAAAGACATATTGGGGTCAGACAAGAGGAAATGTAGAAGTACCAACAAAAGAAGGATATGAATTCCTTGGTTGGTATGGATATAGTCAGGCTGAAAACAGAAAAACATATCGTTCAGGACTTAATTTTAATAAGAAATCAAGCGAAGTAAAGATTTGGAATGCAGATGGAACACCAGCAATAAATACAGAGGTAAGTTATTATAATTATAAAGTATGGCCTAAATGGGAATTAAAGTCATATAATCTTACTTTTGATGCTAATGGTGGTAACTTAAAATATCCTGGAAACAATATAAATAATCCTCATGGTAATATAAGCAATCATGTAACAGTTACATATAGTAAAGATTATTACAATAATATGAGTGCAGATATACCATACAAAGAAGGAAATAAGTTTACTGGGTGGTATTTATATCATCAAGATGGTAACTGGTGGGAACAGATATATGATGAAAATGGTATTGCTGTAAAGCAGGATACAAGTTGTTTTTGGTATTGGAATGGTAATTATGCATGGCGTTATGATGGTGATGTAACCTTATATGCAGGCTATGAAGTTAATCAATATACCTTAAAACTTGATGCCAGTTACTATAACGTATGGTTTGATAAGTTAAAGGGCGATGGCTATGACTTAGGTACAGTTGATTTATATATTGATGGAAAACTTGAAGCCGCAAATATTACTGACTGGGAAAAGACATATCCTTATGGTACAAGTTATGAATTTAAAAACATCAAATCTAAAAATGGTTATATTATATCAGATGCAGGAAGTCTTAAAGGTGTTATAAAAGATAATACGACAGCAACAGCATATGTATATGATAAGGTAGGCTTAGCATACTTTGATAAGAACAGCAGTGCAGGTGGTAAGGGTACTGATAAGTATGTGTTCTATAATATTGTAAGTCTTGTGTATAATAAAGGTTCTGTAATTGGCAATGATGTTATTGGATTTACAAACAATAACAAAATCTTTAAATATTGGAAGACAGATAAGAATAATCATTATAATGGCGGGGATGTAATGCCAGTAGATGATGATTATCAAGCAAAAGCTTACATACAGAGTGTTAGCAGTAACCTTGTTATGGATATCGCATGGGGCGGTATGAGTAATGATAGCGGACTGAACATACAGTTAGCAGATAAATGGGATGGCAGCGGTGAATATTGGAGCTTTATACATGCAAATGATGATGATTATTTTATTGTAAATAGTACGTTAGGAAAGTATGTGACCGCAGATATTGCTAATATGAATGTTTATTATGGTAATCTTGACTGGAGTAATAATCAATTATGGACTTTATCTATTGCTGAAGATGGTTGTTATTATATAACATCTAAAGCTAATCCTAATCTTAGAATAACAGCCCAAGGAACTACAAGTAATAGCAATATAGGGTTAAGCTGGAAAACAAATAATAATAGTCAAAAATGGAAAATACTTTTTAATAATAGAGATTCTATATTTACTGCCCAATGGGGTAATAATACAGTTCAGGATAAAGTAAATGTTACTCTTATAGCAAGATACGAAGGCATTGAGAACGGAACATATGCTAAAGAAGAAAAAGTTATAAATAATAAACAATATACTGTTGGCGACCCTATAACATGGGTAAGAGAAAAAGATGTCAATGATAAAGTATATGGTGATGTATCATTCAGCCAGTTAGCAACAGCAGATAAAAATCAAACTTACTATGTAACAATTCCACGTAAAACATATACTGTTACTTTAGACAAAAGTGAGGGAATATCCGCAGTATCTGGTGGTGGAACATATAGGTATGGTAAGAAGATAAGTATTTCCGCAGCAACAATGACAGGTTATAATTTTGCTAAGTGGACTAATGAAGATGGTAGCGCATTATCTAATAATAGTACAGTAAACAACATAGAAGTAACAGATAACGTGAGATATATAGCGAACGCAACAATACAAAGTTTTCCAGTAACAGTAAATGTACGATACCAGGATGAAAACGGAAGTTGGGGCAATTACAGCAAAGTAATATCTAAGAATTATAACTATGGTGAAACAGTAACTTACAGAAGAGTTGCCGATAATATATATAAAGAAGTAAACTACGTTGAAGAAGTTACAGGTGCTATAACCAAGTATATAGACATTGAACGTAAGAAATACACACAGATAGTTAAAGTGCGTTACGAAAATGCTGATGGCAGTTTTACAAGTTACAGTGAAGTGGCTAATGAAGATAAGTATTATGGAAGTAAGTTTTCCTGGAACAGAAATGCAGATACAGTATATAAAGCTGCAAGTATAGCTGAATATACAGTAGCTAGTAATAAAACAAGTGAAATTACTTTATATAGGAATCAGTATACTGTAACTGTTAATGGTGATAGTCATATCACTAAAACAAGTGGCAATGGTATATATAGGTATGGAGCAACAGCTACAATTAGTGCAGATAGTTTTAGTGCAGGGTATCATTTCGATAAGTGGAATGACGGAAATACAAATGCAAGAAGGACTATAAATGTAACAGGTAATGCAACATACACAGCTTATGCAGCCCCTAATACAAACACTAAATATACAGTTAATCATTGGCAACAGAACATTAATGGTAATGCAAGCAAACATGACAAGGATAATTATACTTTAGTAGAAACACAAAATCTTACTGGTACAACAGATACAATAGTAATACCAAAAGTTAAAGCTTATGAAGGTTTTACATCTCCAAAGGCAACGGAAGTAACCATTAACGGTGATGGAAAGACAGAAGTAAATTACTATTATACAAGAAACAGCTATAAGTTAGATTTAAGTGGTTTAGTTAATTTGGTTAAGAGGAATTCTTTAACAGAAGAAGTTCTTAATCCTACAAACAATAAGAATGAAACTTATACAGTAGCTACTGCAAAGATTGAAATTAATGATACAACTATTGCTACTGGGGTAAATGATTTTTATCAGGATGTTCTTTATGGCAGTACAGTTAAGGTTACTACAACAGCAAGTACAGGATATACAGTAGTAGATAATACAAATACATTAACTATTACAATGCCAGCTAAGAATACTGAAATAGTACCTCATGTCAATGCTAATACAAATACTAAATATACTGTTAAACATTGGAAACAGAACATAAATAGTGATGCAAGTAAGCATGATAGCAGTAATTATACTTTAGCTGATACTGACAGTCTTACAGGTACTACTAACAGATGGGTAACACCAGCAGTTAAGACTTATGAAGGATTTACTAGCCCAAGTAAACAGACAGTACAGATTAAGCCAGATGGCAGTCTTATAGTTAATTACTATTATACAAGAAACAAATACACAATAACAGTTAATGGAGATAGTCATATATCAAGTACATCAGGAAGTGGTACATATTATTATGGTTCTTCTATAAATATAAGTGCTGCTGCCAGTACAGGATACCATTTTAAAAATTGGAATGATAATAATAGTGACAATCCAAGAACTATTACTGTAACAGCAGATGAGACTTATACAGCAAGTTCAGTGGCTAATAACTATACATTATATTTTAATTATAATAAGCCTTCTACAGCTTTAAATAATATAGCTAATAATATTATTGGAAGTAAAACAGTAACTTATGATAGTAAAGTTGGAAACTTACCTAATCCATCATTAATAGGTTGGGATTTTGCTGGCTGGTTTGATAAAAATGGTGCTAAGTATACATCAGAGACTATTTATAAAGTAGCTGGAAATACAACTATCTATGCAAAATGGAACGATGACACTCCAACAACAAGTATAAATACAACTAATAACATTGCAACATCACAGACTGTAACATTAAACGCAGTTGACAATGGTAGTGGAGTAGCTTCTTATTATTGGGGCAAAAGTAATCCTAATACTACTAATGTGACATATAATACTGTAAATCCGATAAAGAGTAGCTACAGTCGAATAGAAACAGTAAATAGTGAAGGAACTTATTATTTTAGTGTTAAAGATAGAAATGGAAAAGTAAGTACAAGTAGTATAACTTTCTATAAGACAAGCTTTAATACAAATAAGACACATATTACCAATACAAATGGGGAAGTTATAACAGATAACTTTACATCAGAACCAGTTAAAAGCAATTTCAATGTTGACTATAGTATAAATGCTAGTAATGAAACGATATCTCCAGTAGTAAATAGAGATGGTAATGAATTCTTAGGTTGGAATACTAACTCATCTTCTAATAATGCAAATAAAACTATCACTATAAAAAATAATGCAACTTATTATTGCATATGGGAAGATAGTACTAAACCAGCTATAAGACTTGATAGTTTAACATCTGATACGAATACAACAGAGCAGACGTTAGTATTTAGCATGTTTGATACAAGAGATAATGGAAATAAAACTGGTAGTGATATTAAAGGATATTACATAGGAACAAACAAAGAGAATCCTACAGCTAATGATTTTAAAGCTGTTGAAATTAATACTAATGGTAATGCAACAGTTACATTAAAGATTAATAAAAACACTTTTAAACCTGATACATCTTATTATATATTTGCAGTTGATAAAGCTGGAAATATAAGTGAATGTATGACAAGAAATAACAACAAGGATGATTTAAAGTTTGTAACTATTAATTATGAAGCAAATGGAACAGCATCTTCACCAGCTTATTTAGCAGACGGAGTATTAAAAGAAATTTATATTCCTGTTAATACTTTAGTATATCCTTTACCAAAAGCTGAAAGAATAGGTTATCACGACCTATTAGCAGAACAATGGCAAAGTTTAAATTATACAACAAGCTGGTCTGTTAAAGCTCAACCTGATAATATCGCTAAACCTACAAGAATGTGGCAAGCAGATAAGAGTATCACATTATATGCTTGTTGGGCTGCTAATTCTTGGACTGTAACTTTTGATTATAATAAGCCTTCTAATGCCTATTATGATGTAACAAATAATAATACAAAATCAAAAACAGTAACTTATGATTCAGCATATGGCAGTTTACCTAGCCCTGCTTTAAATGGTTGGAAGTTTGTTGGCTGGTTTACTGAACAAACAAATGGTACTTTAATTACTAAAGATACTATTGTTAGAACAAATAATAATCATACTTTATATGCTCATTGGGAACATACTAATTTTGATGATAGTACAGGATTTACAATAAATTACTGGACTGAAAACCTTTATAGAGGAAATAATCAAAATAATGGATATTCAGATTGTAAGCAGATAGGTAAAGATACAACAGATTATTATAGTAATTATAAGACAGTAAAAGTTAATAAGATAAATGGAAAGTCAATATATGCTGATGAAACCATTAAGGATATATTAGCAGACAACTATTTATCAGCAGATGAAAAGACTTACTTAAAAGGATTTACATTAGCATATTCAGTTATTGGTGGTGGAGTTAATAGTTCTAAAGAAGTTAATACTTCATTAGACAATAGAGTTTATCATCAATATAAGGATGGCAGATGGATAGAATTTTCATCAGTAGAAACTTATAATCCAGCTATAAATACAAATCCGAGTGCAACTGTTCATATTGATGCTTTAGGAAAGACTGTAATTGATTTTTATTATAAGAGAAATAGTTATACAGTAAATCCACCAAAGACAGATGGTAATGATGATAATAGTAAAGACCCTAGTAAAGCAACAGATATAATCCCTGGTAATGGTATTAAAGATATAGATGTATCTGATAATGCTACTGGTAAGAAAAACATTTATAAGTATGAAGAAGTTGTAACAATGACTGCTAATACTAAAGATGGCTACCATTGGCATTATGATAGTGATACTGAACTTAATAAAAAGAGTGATGATTGCTATACTAGAAATGTTAAACACTTATATCCTTCAGGATGGGTTGATAATAGTAAGAATATTAATAGATTTTATACAGATACTAATGGCAAAACAAGTTCATTAAAAGATAAAACTATTAAATTCTATATGCCATCAAGTGATGTTAATTTAAGTGTAGGAGCAACAAATAACAGTTATAAAGTAGACTTTGAAAAAAATAAACCTAATGGTAGAATTAATGATATTACAGGTGATGTTAGTAACCCTACATCTGAAATAACAGGTACAGTAAATTCTAAAGATTATATTTATAATCATAAGGATAGCGAAGCTGTGTTACCAGAAAACATTTATTCAATTACAGGTTGGGATTTTATTGGTTGGAGTAGAAATGATAAAGTTAATGCTGAAACTGTTGATACAATCGAATGGGGCTATAATAAAGATAGCTGGAAGTCTTCAGATTTAACGCATTTAACAACAGATAATAATGTTACTATTCCTTTATACGCTAAGTATGTTGCTCATACTTATACTGTAAATATTTATCCTAATAAACCACAGCAATCTACAAAAGATTTAGTAGTTACTAAACCAAATGGATATGAATATAATAAATCAGATAATGTGTTAAGTAAAACTTTAACATATGATGCTATAAATTATATTCCAAATTCATTTGACATCTTTAAGATTGAAGGTTGGAGCAGCTTGTCATATAACTATAAAATATCCGATACAAAATATCTGATAGATTATAGCGATACTAATAACAAGCAATGGAATTTATCACCAGATGATAAGATAATTATTGATTTTTATACAAGATGGTCTGAAAATACATATAATGTAAAGTTTAGTGAGCAGGGTGGTACAAAGGTAAGTGGATTAGTAACAATTATGAGCAATAACAATAATGCTATTGTTGATATGGATAATCCAATAATTAAGTATAATGTTAAAGATACCACAGATGATAACTATAAAAATAATACTTATGAAAGCACTTATAAAATGCCAAATGCTCCAATTAGACCAGGTTATGATTTTATTTCTTGGAATATTAATGAAGATGTAGACAATGCTTCTAATATTAATTATCTTGCAGGACAAGCTTTTAGCAGTATTGCAGGTAAGATTGATAATAGTGAAACAAAACTTGATAATGAGTTAACTTTCTATGCTATATGGCAAAAGAAGAGAGTAGTTACTATTAACGCTAAGAGTAATGCTATGGGGCAGAATACTATAAGAGATAATGCTAGAGCTTTAGATAGTGATTGGTACGATAAAGAAATAAGTGGTGATGAAACTATTCTTCAGGAATGGAATGTAGATATTAATGGAATTGAAAGAGTTGATAAGTAATTATTAGCTTCTAATTAAAATAAGGCTTATAGTTTTAATACTATAGGTCTTATTTTTTATGCTTTTTTTTATGTTAAACACATTATTATTATAAAGGTAAAAATTAATACAGAAAGGAGCTTTATTATGTCAGAATGGAATACTGCATTAGAATTAGTAAAAGAAGCTATTGAATTAAGAGACAAAAAAATAATAGCTTTAAATAAAAGAATTGAAGACCTTGAAAACGAAAAATATAAAGATAAGGAACTAAAAAGACTAAATGATGAATTATGCATCTTAAGAGAAGATGCATTAAGAGGTTTTCCTATAACAAAGGATGAAGCAAAAGAAATTAATGATTGGTGTGAAATACATAATTCAAAACATCCAAGAACAGGAGCTATAGGTGGAAGATTTTCATATGTATTTACTCCTACTGCTTTAGGAACTATAGGAGAAATAATGTGTAATGATTGTAAGAAAACTTTTTGTTTTAGAGGGTTTAATTAAAAAGTAAAAGGAGAGCTTATAGATAATGAATTATATTACTAATATTCTATTTGGTTGGATGGGTTTTGAAGTACCTGTAAAAAAAAGAACAGATAATGTTTTTGAAGAAAATATCTATTTTAGGCTATCTAATATTGAGGATGTTTTTGATATATTAATAGAGATGTGCTTGAATTATTATAATCAAGGTATGTCTGCATATCAATTTAATTGTGAAGGTAAATATGTGACTATAATATTTTCTAAGAGAGAAGTATTATTTTTAATTGATGAAGATTGTTTAAATGTTTATATAGGCAAAGACAACACAAAAGTATTTATTAAAAAGTTATATGAGGACCTTTCTAATAATGTGGATGAATTAATCTATTTTAATTCTAATAATTACAACTTTTATGCAGATGAAACAGCTTATATAAAAGAAATTAATGACTATAAAGAGCATATTAATAAAAAGCTAAAAGAACTTTCTTTATTAATAGATAAAATCTAAAACAATATAGGGATGGGTGATAAGTATGCATAAAAAATTAGAAGAGATATTCTTAATTGTTTTATTAATAATTATTGTAAGTATATCATTATATTTTTGTTTAAGTATATAGTGAGGTATAAATATGCAAAAGAAATATGATAGAATATATTTGATTGATTGTGAAAATATAGGATTTTCATTTTATAGTAGTCCTAATGATTTAGTATTTTATTTTACAAATAACTCTGTAAAAGAACTACCTTTTATTTGTAATGAGAATGAAATACATATGTGTCTTAATCATAATGGTTGTAAGGATGCACTTGATTTTATCTTAGATACTTACTTAGGCTATTTGGTTAGAAATTATGGAAGGAATACTGAATATTTTATAATCAGTAATGATAGAGGATATGACAATATATCGGCTTTCTGGCAAGGTTTAGGCTATAAGGTATATACTAATCCACATAATAAAGAAAAGCTTCTAAATGAGGCAAATACAAAGAATAAGATTAATATAAAAGATACAACTTATAATGAAATTGTTTGCACTCTTTCAAAAGATTACAATAAGAAAATAGAAAATATTATTTGTTCTTGGATAAGGTCTAAAAAGAAAGATAAAAATGTTTTACTTAAAGACTTAAATAGATGTTTACATAATATCCTTACTAAAAAAGAAATTAAGGTAATATGCGAATATCATTATAAAAATAATCATTAATTTTAAAGGCTATCTATCATTTTTGGGTAGCCTTTTTTTATTAAAAAATAATATAAAACACTATTTTAAGTGATAGATATAAAAGAACAGAAAGGAAATGTAAATATGATACTTAAAGATAGATTTTCATATATTAATAAGGCAGGAGAATATTTATGTGAATTAACAGATTTTTTAGACCTTTTAATAATTAATCCTAGTATTAAAACAAAACATTATTTATTAGTTAATGAAGGAACTATAAAGAATAAAGCAATACATATAAATATATTTAATGATACTGTAGGATATCTGTTCATAAATGATGAAATGGTTGTAAAAGATATTTTTATAAGGTTAGCAAAATATAATTTTACTCCTGAAGATATTGAAGTCTTAAAGAAATACATAGGAGTTAAATTAGTTATGAGTTAGGAGTGTAGAGTAATGAGATATTAGTTTGTTTTTATAATTAGTAAACAAAATGTTTAGAGCTTCATAACATCCAATAGGTATTAACTCTACAACTGATTGTAATGGAAATGTAGAAATTGTATAAACATCTAGGAGATGTTAGTACTTTAACCGAACATACTTTCGGGTGCAAACATTGACTAAACTAGATTAAAGTTATCATCCCCTATTTTATTTTATATCAAAGCTAATTTTTTTTACTTTTTTACACTATTATTTATATAAAGAGAAAAGGAGTTTTGTATAAATGGATAAAATCGCAGGTATAGTTTTAAAACCTTATTGGGGATTTAAAGTAGGAGATACTATTAAGTTAGATTTTAATACAGAGATTAATGATGCTTTGATAGGTATTTATGACAGTAATGATAAATTTGTAGTTTATGTATCTGATAAGGAAATGTTAGATGAATGTGTAAATTATAATCATAAGGAAAATTGTTATAACCAGGATAATGATTATGTTTTATAAATATAAAATACAGTTTCTTAAATATAAAAGAGTTAATAAGAAATCTTTGAGAAATTTTACAAGAATATCAAAAAAAATATTTAAGTGTATAGATAAGATAGATATATTAACAAAGGAAAATAAAATATGATAAGAAAATATAAATGCAGAGGTACTTTTTATATTTATGTGCTTCTTAATAGTGATAACTATGTAAAAATAGGAATTACTAAAAACTTTGATAAAAGAAAACAATCTTTAAGTGGTAGTAATGGTGGTGGTTCAATAATAACAGATTATTTTGTATCTCCAGAAACTTATGTGTATAATCTAGAAAAGATTATGCATGAACTATTTAAAGATTATAGAATACCTAATACAGAATGGTTTAAAGGTATAGAATTTAATGAAGTTGTAAAACAGTTACAACAATTATTATCATCAGAAGCTTATAGAAGAACAAATGAAGAATTGATGTTAATGAATTGTGGAGGATATAATTTATGAAAAATATATTACTAATGATTGAAACAGATGCGATGTTTTTAAGTTTAACATTGATTATCTCACTTATTATTATGCTATTTTCAATTCCTTTATTTTTTATGTATTCGTCTGAAAAAGATAAACAAAAGAAGATAATGTTTTTAGGATTTTCAATCTTTGGAGCAGTTTTGTTTATAGCACAGTTAGCAGTGTTACTTAATTTAGGAAAAGAAATAAATGCGAAAATAACAAATATACAGACTATTGCAAATAATAATAGTTCTTATTTAATTTCAATAGAAAGTGAAGAACTAGGAAATGAAAACTATCTGATTGATAAAGATACATTAGAAATAAATAATCTTAATCAACATGATATAAGAACTCTTAAAGATATTAACTGCACTATAAAATATAGAAATTACTCAAATGATAAAGACATAGAAAAAGTAATAATAGATTTTAAAGAATAATAACTAATGTTTATAAGTTTTTAGTTTAATTAAAACAATAATAGATTTTAAAGAATATTCACGGATTGAATTTTGAATGATTATTGATTGATATTGATATATAATATACTTATAAAAAACAATGATAGAGGAAATAATTATGTATATTCGTACAAGATTAATAAAAACTACATCTGATTCAATAGGCTTTCCTAAAAAGATTGTATTAACATCAACTTCTAAAAATGGGCTGGATATTAATGGTTATACTTTTTCAGAAGAAAGGTTTTATCGTACACCAAGAGAAAATTATGCTATATATTTGGGGTTAACTAAGAAAGAGTTAATTGATTTAAAAACTAAATATAAAATCAATAATAGCAGGCAAAGCTATGAATTTCTTATAGACAAATTTAATTATTATGAAATAGCTGAATCTATTGATGATGATATTCCTGATATTTACTCAAATTGTTTAGAACCTTATTTTTATAGGCTATTTGAGGGAAGAGATAATATTTTAAGACAGTTAGGTATCTATGACACTATAACAGAAGAAGAACAGGATTTATTTGATGAAAAGTATTGTGTCCTTTTAAGTGAAAAAGTAACTCCTTTGTTTGATAAAATAATAAAAGATTTTGTGAAAACTTCAGAATATAAATCTCATAAGTATAAACAGAATATTATTTTTAAATATAGAAAAAATAAAAAGAAATTTATAAAAACATTTAATTGTAGCGATACTGATTATGATATTTGTTTTAATGTATATGGACGATTAGTAAATAAGGAATATTTTTATAAATTAAAAGAAGGACATATCTCTTAAAAAAAATAAAATCTCACTATTATATCTAGAAAATTCTAAATGATAGTGAGGTTTTTTATTTTGAGAAAAGCTGTAGAAAAAATAATAGAAAAAGCATATAAAAATAATTATTCTGATGACATTATTAATATTTTAAAAAGAGAAGATTTAAACATAGACCTAATTAAAAATATAAATTATTACTATTATAATAATAGAGAATATTATACTTCTAAAGAAATATGTGATGAAATTAATAAAGTGTTGTCTTTCCCTTTTAATGGAAGTAGTAAAGTATATAAAGAAAAGATAAATAATTGCTTACCTATGTATTTCGGATTCGGAAAAGATACTTTATTAGGAGATTCAATTAGCAAAAGACGTATTTTTTATCTTAAAGACTATAATAAGTTTAATCGTGTATATGTAGCTCTTTTATATAATCATGTTGATTATGATATGATTAAAAAAGTTTATAAATTTATAAACGTAAAAAATAATGTTGATGAATGGAATTTAGCACACAGTATATATAATTTAAAAAACAAAAATAATATTAATTTTTTAATTGATGTATGGTTAGAATGTTCTTCATTAAATTTTAATTGCCTAAATATTTTTGATAATTTTACAATTTTAATAAGAAATACAGATAAAATAATTGAATATACTGATATAGATATAAAGAAGTACATAACAGAAACTGATGGGTATTATAATGTTAATTATTATTCATTTTATAGTGATTATATTTTTACCCCTAATGAATTGGTAAAAAATATTATTAATAACTTCAATATAGATGGAATTTTTAGAATTAATCCATATAATGAATATATAGGTAATCTTGTTCCAGTAGTAAAATTCAATCATAGATATGTCGATGAAAATATAATAAACCAATATATAGAGTTAGCAAATAAAACAAATACAACACTAACATTAAATTTACCAAGTAGTGATTTTGAAATATCAGTAAAACAAAACAGCATATTTATTTCTCTTGTAACTTATTACAAAATAGAGATATATAAATATCAGTTTAATCATAATAAGCCTGTTTTTCAGTACAATATAGTAAAGAAAAGTAAAAATACATTATCTTTATTTATTCCTGAAGATGGTCATATATACATTAAAAATACAAAGACTAATAAATATTACCCTTTACCAATAAAGCAGTTAATTAAGCTTAAAGAGTATAAATACAATGATGAATTTGTTAGATTTATAAACTTATATGTGGATTATTTAATAAGTAAAAATCCTTTTATTAAGGATGCTATAAACGATTGTAAAGACAACTGTTTAATTCCATTAAGTGTAAATGAATGTATAATGTATCATAATAGAGCTGAATTAATTAAAGCCAAATATAAAACAGCAAGTAATATTAATATTGATTGGAATAAAAGAAACTTAAATTTAAGCTATCTTTATATAAAATCTTTACCTTATATAGATGATAAAGGAAAAGAAATACTTAAACAGATAAAAGATATTGATTTTAATATCATAAAAAATAGTAGGCATAATTATAAAGGTAAAGTAAAAGACTTCCTTTCTTATGTTATCTATAAAAACATACAAGACAATCTTGTTGTAGATAAAGAAAATGAAATAACTAAAGAGTTATCTATTTTACCTGATGTTATAGATGATGAAAAAGAGTCATTAGCAATATATGAAGAGAACTTAGATGAAACAGAATATCTTTGTTATGACTATGTAAATATGCTTATGTTTAATACAGCAAAAAATAACAGAGAAAAGATTAAGCTTAACATAAAATCTGTAAATGAGATTAGAAATAAACACGATAATGTCACAACCTATACAAATATTGATAGAGAAACTCATCCAGTTAAAATAAAAAAAGATAGTGACTTTAATGAATTAAGAAATATTTTACCAAGTAATTTTGAATGGATAAAAACAAGAAAAAGACTTATTTTAGAAACAAAGATACAACATCATTGTGTCTGGAGCTATGCAGATAAAATAACAAATGATAAATGTGCTATATATTCATATGTAGATAAAGATGGTA
>ENA-OOXM01000513-OOXM01000513.1-human-gut-metagenome-genome-assembly--contig:-NODE-513-length-35212-cov-5.707199_pt1 | contig 35212 bp, 24 predicted proteins | sample MGYA00241589_ERZ501347 | MGnify/ENA primary metagenome ERZ501347 (study PRJEB25962, sample SAMEA2042832) | human gut metagenome | biome: human gut; feature: human-associated habitat; material: faeces...
AGTCGCCGTCTTGGTTCCCCTTACGACATTCAGTTGTGAGGGGAATTTTTTTATGTGTATGCCGCAAAGGTGCTTTCCAGACACCTTATTTATATATTATCTTTATGTCTTGAAGGCTCAGTTACTATTCTTGTGGATTTAATTTTACGCGAATAACTTTTCGACTCTGAACAAGAAGAATTTCACATTAGCAACCCATCTAAAGTTTGCCCTTAATTTTTTTGATTTTAGCGTTGAACGATTCCGCGTTTGTGTTGGTAAGCCTTTCATCAACGAAATTAAGAATTCTGTCATAGTGATTCGTATAAATTTTAATGTTGGTTTTCTTATAGTGTCTATCTTTGGTATGTAATTTTATTATATATTATGTCAATAATGCAATCTTGACTTATCAATATAGGTGTAATCTATTGTTTTTTTCTTGTTTGAAAAAATAAGTGATAAATAAAGTGTATTTTTATTCTTAAAAATTTTTCTTATTATTTTTTAAAACTTACATTTGTATGCAGTTGATGATACATATATACATCTATTAGTGTTATATATCATTTGACTGTATTTTTATTTATTATATACCTTAAAACGAGTATTATGGAAGAACAGTTTTTTGTACTTTTTCAACGATATAGAAGAGTCGTTGAAAAAGAGGCATACAAAGTTTCTCAAGAAAAAGGCGATGTGTACGATATCGTAATGGATATAATGCTTTATGCACATAAAAAATATACGGAAGGAAAGTATCAAATGGATGGTCCGTTTGAAGTTTGGCTAAGACATTTGGCAACTAGATATACAATCTCTAAATATTTCAGAAATATAACTTATACAGTTCCATTGTATGATGTTGAGGATATAGTTTATGATGAAGATGATTTTATAGAGTTTGAAGAGAAACTTTTGTGTATGGAGGAACTTATCGATAAGTTACCTTCTTCCAAAAAAGAGTTAATAAAGATGTATCTGAATGGAAAAGTAATAGATGAAATTTCCATTATTACCAATACTAGGCGGTCTACAGTGTGGGATCGTTTAAATAAAATAAGGATATACTTGAAAAAAGGCTTACTTAAAGCGGGTTTTGTAAACGCTTCAAAAAATAATTTTTATTAGGTTATGGATATTGAAATTATATATAACGAGGATGATTTTATAGAATTTGAAAAGAAACTGAATCAAATGGAGATGATATTAAGGCAATATCCTGAATCGGAATCAGACCCTCAGTTGTTTAGAAAGTTGTATGATGAGCTAATTAAAGGTGATAGAAATAACAACGAAAAGTTAAATACTAATAGGGAACTTTAGTGAAATGTATGTATATCGTATTTAAAATTAGAAAGAGCTCGGCGTTGTGCTGGGCTCTTTCTGTTTTAATATGTAAACATTGCGAAGTCAGATTAGGCTTATTCTAATGTGAATTTACTTCAGTAGCTTTTCTTCTATAAGCTGCCGATAACGTTCTGGCGAGGCTCCTACCTCTATTATTGGTTTTCCTTCTACGGGAACGAAGAACAATGTAGGTAGAGCTTGAATGCCGAAATGATTGCACAGATCTTTTTCCTTATCCGCATTCACTTTATAAAATATCACCTTGCCTTTGAATTGTTCTGCCATAGCTTCCATCTGCGGGAGTAATCGCATACACGGACCGCACCAAGTAGCCCAGAAATCGATGACAATAGGCTTTCCTGTGTGGTTTACAAATTCTCCTCCTTTGCGGTAATCGAATATGTTTTCCCAGAAGAATCGACGAGTTATAGGATTCAATTTGCCGTCAGTGATACTTTGTTCAGTGACTTCAGACTCATTTTGAGGTATGGGCATAAGGTCGAACGGCTGGAAATAGATTCTTCTGTGCGTATAGTCTATAGAAACGATGCCATGATCAAGCAGTTGTTTTCCCACTACCGAATGTTTCAGATAAGGGTTCTTTACGGCGGTAGCGTTTTCTATCTTCGTTTTACCGAAACTCACGTCGGGCAGCAGTAGGTTATCTTGCATTTCGGTAGCTTCTTTATATCCGTTCGAAACTTTTTCACCTGTTCCTTTGGAATATTTCGTGTTCCAAGCCTCGAAATCCTTTGGAGTAAGGTTTATCAATCCATTGCTCCAGGTATCCATTATAAGAGAAACCGGTGAGCCGTTGACTGTTATCGGACATAAAATCCCCATACCTGTTACAAAATCAAAAGTCTCACGATAATTCAGTTTCATGTATGAAGGTCGATAAGGCTGCGTAACCGTAATTTTCTGCCGTTTCTTATCAATAGTAAGTACAGATGTGCTGAATAACGATGAATTCAGAACCCCTACAACTCCCAGTTTGCGTAAGTATGGTTCATCTTTCAGTTCGAAGACTGGCAAGTCATTTCTGAAAGTATTATCACCGAAAGAAAGACTTTTTATCTCATAGACATTGCCTACCGGAACATCCTTGAATACAAAATCCTTGTATGCTCCGAATTTGCCTTCTTTTGCAATATGTAACTTCTCTATCGCTTCCGGAATCAATGCATTTTGACCAGCCAAGTCGAGTACGAAATCAGCAGTTTCATCATTGATGGTTGCTGCTATTATGATTTTCCCGTCAACCAACTTGAATGGAATAACCTCAGTCATGCTATTCTGTGTTTGTGCATACACGTTGCTTGCTAAGCTTAGCACTAGTAGGCACAAAAGACTTTTTATCGTTTTCAGTTTCATAACCATGTCTTTTTATCTTTCTCTTTTTATTTCTATTCGCTTTTCATCATTTCCTTTCTTCACGATGATATAAGCGGTATTTCCGGATATGGCATTCATGATATCTTCTATAGCCACTTGGCTCAAAGGGCAATCTTTAAGAGGCGTTCCGTTAATATTTACCACCTCGTCGCCAAAAGCCACTTTGTCTTTCATGCTGTTCCATACGGTAGTGATTTCAAAACGCTCGTTTCTCGGTAAGATGCTTACGTTCCACAATTTTGGTGCGCCTCCCATATCGGTAGGAGCTTTATCAAACGGCAGGAAATAGAAACGCTTGCGCATATAGTCTATAATTACCTTTCCATACTTCAATAAATCAACTCCGATGATAGTTCCGTTCATTACCGTAGTAGTACTGCCCACATTGGTGAATTCTTTTCCCATCAGGTTGATAGACGAAATATCTACCTTCTTTATGTCTACAGGATCGCCCAATCCGGTAAGTCCCGCCGCTACAATGCCGTGGGCCTGATTTGTAACCTTCACTTCATCAGAGCTGGCCGATAGATTGTAATCGTCGGTAGAATACATCAAGAACCCGTCGGCTCCGGTATCTATCAATACATCTATATCTTTGCCTCCTATGCGAGCCTTTACTGTAGAATGATTATCGTTAGGATCGGCAAACGGAAGTCCGTCTGTTACTTTCAGTCGTTCCGGGCGATAAGGATAATTGATGACCATAATCTTGGTTCTTGAATCGAACGTCAGTACCGATTGGTCGAACGCATCACCTCCCAAGATACCCACAACTCCCAGTTCCTTAAAAAAAGGATCAATAGGAAGCACCATTGTAGTGAGTTTTTTCACCTTATAATCTTTCCCGATGCATACATCCTGTATGTGGCCTTCCTGATAATGACTTCCTAATGAATTTACATCCGAAACACGTGCGTATCCCGCCGCCGTAGCTTTCATTTCCGTGGCAGCATCGTACATGGTTCCGGTCTTTCCGCCCGTATCTACGATATATTTCACCTTAACTCCATTAGCCGTAACCGGAATAATGATTTTCTCACGAATGAATTCGTAATGGATGGTATCGCATATTCGGTTCTGTATTTGTGCAGATAAATGGATTGCCGTGCTAAGAGCTACGGCAAATCCCATGATACGACGAATGTTCATGCAGTAATCTTATTTATTTGCTGATTTTTTCGGCTTCTAATACAGCCTGATAAGCATTGACTATACCTCCTGCGATACACAAATCATCGAACAAGAACAAATCTTGCGACGAACGTTCATTGATTCGAATACCTTTCTCTACCTCAACACCTTTGCGTGAAGTTACACTCTTTAGCAGGATATCACGAATCTGTGTTCCGGTAAGTTTTGGAAAATAAGTCTTCAGCAGAGCGGCTACCCCCGCCACTACAGACGAAGCCATGCTTTCGCCCGAACCTTTTTTGTAAGTATCGCCCATATAAGTAGAATAAACATCTACCCCCGGCGCATAGAGGTCGAGCATTTTAGCTCCGTAATTAGCCTGCATAACCGGATTACCGTTCTTGTCAGACGGAGCCACAGTCATGAAGTTTGTAAGCTCACCGTCGGTAGTCATCTTACGGTTAGGCAAGAACTCATACTCATCAAGATCTACAGACAAGTTCCATGTAGGAACAATAACCAACGCTCCTTTCTTCTCCGCTTCTTTCAAAGCATCGATGAGCCATTGCTTCTGTGTTTCGTTATAAATGGTATTCTGTTCTGGCAGCACGATGACGCTTGCCCCATGATTTATCGCATAGCGTATGGCGAGTGTCATATCCTTAAGATAAGGTTCACCTTTTCCCGGATGCACACGGAGCGTCATGATTTCGGCATTGTTTGCTATACCGTTTATTCCTATGCCATTGTCTCTTTGAGCCGCGATGATACCTGCCTGCATAACTCCTGCCACGGCATCCGATGTCAGCAAAACATTATTTCCGTATTTAGTATTATTGATATCATTCGGGTCGTCGCCCACTATTTCCTTACGGTTATCATGACCGTATTTCTTCAGTGCAGTTTCATAATCCTTTTTTGCCGATTCAATATTCGCTGGAATCATGTTCTTGTAAACCACATCCCACTTATCAGTGTTGTACAGACCGAAAGCATAAGCTCCAATCATGAAGGAAACCTCTGAAAGGCTGTCGCGTACCGTTGCTTTAGGGTTATAGCACGACTGAAAATCTTCCACCGTCAGCTCCTTGCCAGGGAAACGCTTCTTCATGTCGCTATCGAACTTATCGAAGTACTCTTTTACCACATAAGCAAGTTGATAACCGCTATACGTTCCGGCAGGCTTTGATTCAGGAAGAACCTTAAAACGATAGTAATTATATTCTACCATGTTTTCCGGAGCAGGAACCGCCTGACGCTTTCCGTTTATGACTTTGAAGTATTGTTTTCCGTCGAACAGATAGTCACCGTATTTATCTTTCAGGCGCAAGAATTCGCGGTCGGCTTCACGTGTAATGGCGTCTACCACTCTGCCGTCTTTCCCGCCTAAGAAATTCCATCCATGAATATCGTCTATTAATCCGTTCTTGTCGTCATCTTTTCCGTTCTCTTTTTCTTTTGGGTTAGTCCATATAGATTGGCGTAAGTCTTCGTGCTCCACATCCATACCTGTACCTATCAGAGCCACTATAGGTTTTATTTTCGCTTTCTTCTTATTAGCTTTCAGATATTCGTAAGCTTTGTTCACCTCTGCCCCATATACATTATCACTATCGTACGAACAATTAAACCAATCCAACTCAGATTGTTTTTTCTGCTCAGCGTTAGTTTTTTGTTTGTTGACCAACTGAGCTGATGCAGTCATGCCGACAAAACAGCATATAATAGGGAAAATAAATCTTTTCATAGATTCTATTTTTAGTTATTAATTTAAGATTAGTTATTTCTTGCCTTCAATATAGCCTCTTTTACCTGTGCTCCGCGCACGTTTCTTGCCACCAGTCTTCCTTCTTTATCTATCACTACAAGGAATGGGATTGAGTAAAATCCGTAGGCTGTCTGTATTTCATTAGGATGATCACTGCTTTTTGGGAATCCGGCTTTATCCCAAAGCATTACCCACGGCAAGTTTTCTTCTTTCAGCATTTCTTTCCATTTCTCTTCTTTATCGTCTAACGAAACGCTGATAAATTCCAAATCATCGGCTTTCAACTCTTTGTAAATACCAAGCAGACTTTGCATTTCTTTGCGGCAAGGTCCGCACCATGAAGCGCAGAAATCTAATACCACGATTTTCCCGCGAAAGTCTTTTAAGCTGACGTCTTTTCCATTGACATCAGTGAAAGTAAAGTCGGGAGCCAAGGCACCCTTTACTTGATGAGAAAGTATTTCAACCCTTTTTATCAACCATTTAGCAGCGTTAGAGTTTCTCTCCTGTTGTGGTATCATATCCAGCAACTTCTTTCCCGAAGTATAGTCGTTTACATTGGCCAGATATCCTAATGCGGCAGCCGTAGCCGGAGTAAGTTTCTCTTTCCCGGTTAAAGCTATAACTCCTTCATTGGCATTCTGTGCGATATAATCCTGTATAGTAAGGTATTCGTCTATTCCGGTAAACGATAATGAACTATGCGAAGGGTCTTGTTCATCGAAATAACCACTGATGGTGAGTGGAGTATTTTCCAGAAAGAGGTCCTGCTCCGTTTGTCCCATACATAACTTATATATATCAGGGACTAACCGTGTTTTCTCAGAATTGAATGTGCCGTCCGGGTGGGTTTCACAGCTCAGCAATACGTTACCATTCATATCTTTCAGCTGAATGGTGATAGGCTTTAGCACTCTTAGTTTTCCTGAGAGTTGAAATTCGCCAACCGCCCAAGAGGCGGTGGCGAAACAGAATAACAATAATGCGATAATACTTTTAAGTCTCATTTTTATATTTTCGCTTAGATCTTTGTTCTTGCTTTAACATTTAGAATTCAATGTTGCAGGTCTCCCAGTCGGCTGGTCCTACGGCGAGTTCGTTCAAGTCGATACCATAAGTATCCTTCATGTAGTTATATACATACTTAAACTTCTCTGCCAGCAGCGGATACTTGTCGGCTGGATAATTCTGCTTTATTTCTTCTTGGTTATACATCATCTGTATTGTGATGTAGCCTATGAATGCATTTTCGTTAGTTGGAGGCAATCCATCGTCGGGCGCAATGATAGACGCGAATCTTGTCATATTCACAGTGCCCGGATAACCTCTGAAGAGATAATAGTTAGGATCTTCTTCGTCGCCATATCCAGCCTTGATATCTGTGCTATGATCAAGTCCGCTTCCGAATGCTTCCGGAACCTTGATGTTTCCGTTCTTTACAGCTTCGGTAAGGATATGACCCAATATCATGTTACGGAACTGGCTGTATTCTTTCTGAGTCTTTGGAACGAAATACTCTTCCTGCTGACCGTCATCTGCCTTTCCGAACATACAGAGCGACCAATAGTCCAGACCGTCGAACTTAGTGCTTAGCGGAGAATGGAATTCCATTACAAGCGTTCCGTATTCTATCTTTGATACGGCGTTCACGTTATATCCCATGTACCAGTACAGAGGGAAAATCTTATCGTATATCTGTTGCTTCCCTTTCAGATAAGAGAATACGTGAGTCTTCATGAACTTAACGTAAGCCTCTGCCATTTTATCGCTTTGCGCACCTTGTCCCTGGTAAGTAGCTCCAAGTCCACCACCTGTCCATGTACGATTAAAATCGGCATCGGTCAGTTTGTCGTAAATCAGATACACATTATACTCATTATATATTTCGGCAATGTCTTTATCCCAAGAATTATTTCCTTGAGGAACTTCGAAACGGAGTTCTATGCCTCCTTCGGTGGGTGTAAGCGCATCTTCCTCATGGCATGAAGTAAAAGCCAGGCAGAAAACCAGCACCCATAAGCTATATAGTTTTTTCATATTACTTCTGTAAATTATAGTTCGATACATTAAATTTCTCTTTTAGGAGCCAACGGATTTTGTTCCAACGCCTTGTTCTGCTCCAGTGTTTCTTCGTCTATAGGCATGGTGTACGATGCATCGTTCTTTTGCAGCGTAAAAGTCTGTCCTGCCCATGTGTGAGTAATCTTAGGCATACCATAACGTCTTAAATCAAACCAGCGCTGACCTTCGAAGCAGAGCTCTTTGCGTCGTTCGTTGCGTACAAAGTTAATTAATTCTTCTCCAGAAAGTTCCGATGGAGCTACGAACTTATCTGTTTCGTAACGTTTTGACAGCAATATCTTCATTGCTTCTATTGCGTCCTGTGTTTCTCCCGATTCGGCTGCGGCTTCTGCCAGATTCAGATAAGCCTCGCTCAGGCGGAAACTAAGAGCCATGTTGCTGCTGCTTCCTGGAGCTCCGGTAGCTGTTATCTTGAATTTGCCAAATACAGTATAAGAGTTGCTGATGAACTGGTTGTCGTTATTATCCCATTCTTTTACTATGTATCTGTCTTTACGCAAATCGCCGTCAGCAAAACTGTTCAGCAACTCGTCGGATGCTATGAAGAGGTCGCGGTTATAGGTTATTTTCATTCCCCACCAAGGGTCTTCTTCCGATTTAGAGACATAGTCTGAGCTATTCGACATGAAGTCGCTTATCTTTCCGTACAGCCAGATAGCTTCCGGATTATTGATAGAAGTAAACGTGTAATAAGGCTCAGAGCGTGATGGCTCTGGCAAGTCGTTCAGATCTAATAACTTGAACGACCAGTCGTTGATTACCTTTTCGGCGTACTTCTTGGCATCTTTCCAATTATTCATATACAGGTATACGCGCGACTTGAGTAATTCCAGCATAGGCAGGCTTACCAAATAGTCGGGCTGATACTGCTTACTCTTTGGCAGATTGAGGAATAAATTTTCAGATTCGTTCAAGTCTTTCAGAATCTGGTCGTATACTTCGGCCACAGTATTTCTTTTCAGCAGAATATTTTCGTCGGGAAGCAGTTCGCTGCTCAATTTCAGAGGTACGCCCAGTGCTTCTTTATTATAATTATAAGGCGCTCCGTAGTAGTTAACCAACATGAAATAATAGAAACCTCTTAGTGCCAGAGCTTGAGCCTTGACATAATTCTTCTCTTCCTCAGAACCACTTACATCGTCCAAGTAGTCGAGAGCTGCATTTGCTCCAAGAATCAGTTCATAATACCCCTTCCAGATATTAGATACGCTAATACCTTTGTTTTTGCTGAGAACAAACACGTCGGGCTGCCAAGTGAACAAGGCTTTAGTGATTTCAGAATTAGCCTTATTGCTTTCATCAAAGTCGTAACCATCAGTATATACCTTGCAGAACTGAAGGTCGTCATCGAATATATTGGCATACGCCAAGATAGGTTCTCCACCCGAAGATGTAGGGTAGGCTTCTCCAATCAACATTTCCTGCAAAGCGTTTACGTCTCTTGGTACATACTCACTTTGTGATTTTGGCTCCAGAAAATCAGAACAAGCCGATAGAGTAAGTAACGCCGTTCCGAACAGAGCATATATAGTGTTTTTAGTTTTCATATCTTTATTATCATTTGTTTTAGAAACCAATATTAAATCCAATAGAATAGCTATGCGGATAAACGCTATTGTTCAACTCTGGGTCGAAGCCGTTGAAGCGTTTGCTGGCTATCACGAAGATATTATCCATATTGAAGTTGAGTGCAAAAGAATGCACAAACATTTTCTTGCAGAGCTCGCGAGGCATTTGCCATGACAAGCCGATGTTACGGCAGCGCAGGAATGAGCTACTTACAACCAGTGCGTCCGACATTTCCCACAATGGAATAGGATATGAGGTATCTTTGTTAGGCAAGCCGATAATGGTTGCTCCGGCACGTGGCAGGGCAGGGATGTTGGTGTATGCTTCATCGCCTGGCTGTTTCCAGCGGTCCAAGAGGTCTCGGTTTACATTAGAATACGGATCGGGCATGTAGTATGAGCTGGCGAATTCAGAGAACGGTGATGTAAGGCGTTTCTTTCCGCCGAGTAGCAGAGATAAGCTACTGTTTAATGTTACCGATTTGTAGCGGAAGCTCAAGCTCAAACCACCGGTGAAATACGGGTCTCTCTGTCCTGAGTAAACCAAATATGTAGTGGGGTCAATCTTCTTGTTGCGCTGTTCTTCTGGTACATCTAAGTTGTTGAATGTAGGTTCTCCGTTTGTTCCGTTCAGTCCGGCGAAAGAATAAGACCAGAATCCGCTCAGTGGATATCCTTCTTTTAAGATGATGTCCGAACGTCCGCTCAAGTATGCGCTTGCGTTCACTTCTGTATTGCTCTGTCCTCCCTTATTCCAGTTTTTAGAAGCATTAAGGCTGACATTCAGCGCATAGTCTTTTTTCTGTATAGGCGAGAAACTCAACGTATATTCAAGTCCTCGGTTATGAATGATACCGCCGTTTCGTCTCATTGACAGCATTCCGTATTCGAATGGCAAGTCTTGAGAGATAATGGCGTTAGAACGGCGGGTATAGTATTCTACATTCATGAAGAATTTGTTGAATAAGCTAAGGTCTATACCGAAGTTCCATGTCTTGGTTCTTTCCCATGACAAGTTAGGGTTAGGAATTTGCGAAATGGTAGAGTAGTAGCGGTTATAAACCTCCTTAACTGTTCCTTGTGTCAAGATCAAATCCGGACTTAAGCGAGTCAAAGCGTTACCTTGAATACCATAAGTGGCACGTATATTCAAATCGGTTATCCATTTCAGGTGTTTCTTGATGAATTCTTCTTCTGAAGCTCTCCAAGAGAAACCGAACGAGTAAGTAGGGTCAAAACGATGGTTGGTATCCTGTCCGAAACGGTTGGATGCGTCGTTACGTACGTTGGCATTCACTACATAACGGTTCATAAACGAATAAGCGAATGTAGCGAAGAACGATAAGTAATTGTCGGTAACGTTTGTTTTGCTCCAATGTCCAGAATACAGCTCTTCCAAGATTCCCCATCCGCTTTGTCCTGAGCCGGTGATTGGCTGGAAGTCGGATAAGGTAGTCGGTCGCAAGATTACTTCGCCGCGGTCTGGGGCATATCCCCACATGGTATGGCCGAGGCTTTTGTTTGTAGAAGAACGAAGTTCCATACCTATCAAGGCATTCAAGCGGTTGTTTTGGTCGAACGCTTTGCTGATAAGTATCTTGTTCTGTATGTTATAAGAAGACTGACGTCCGTCGTTGTTGTACAGCTCTCCTCCAAACGGAAGTACAGCGGCTTTGAATTCCGCACTTCCCGGAGTTACTGAGTTATAGTCATATCCACGATATTTCTGGGCAATGTAATAGGTCTGTTCTGTCATATACGATTCGCTGTTGCTGCTCGTATTGCTGTATCCGCCTGTAAACTGATAAGACAGCCAATCCAGGATGTCCCACTTCAAGTCTAATGATGCCGAAAGGTGGGTAGAGCTTGAAGAGGCGCTACTGTTGTTTCTTTCATTTATGAAGTTATAGCCCAGTGACTGTACGTTGTCATTATAATCATAAGTCGCAGTTTTCTGGTAGAATACATCAGGGTTGATAATTCTGTTTGTAGTAGTGGCATAATCCATTGGGGCTACTCCACCGGCAAATCCTTTATTTGTGCTTACACTACCGTTAAGTGCGGCGTTGATGGTAAGTTTCTGAACAGGACGCATGGTTAAGGCGATGCGGCCTGTCATACGTTCGCTGCTGTTTCCTATTTCCTGTCCGTCGCTTTTGCTGTAGCCTACTGAAGTAGAATAGCTGAACTTGTTGGTTCCGCCCGAGATACTCAGATTGTGGTTATGACTGAATGAGCGGCGGGTAAGCAACTTGAACCAGTCGGTATTTTGTGTTTCCAGCTGACCGCGTTGGGCTATAAATTCTTCGGCGGAGATATCGTGTTCCAGATACATGCGCAGCAAGCCTTCGTAAGTATAAGGTTGCTTGATGGGTTCTTTGGCGAACGATGTTCCCCAGTTGAATGCTTCTTGCGAGAACTGTACTCTTTCTTTAGAGTTCATATAATTGAATTGTTCATAGTTAGGACGGCTGCCAATCACGAAATTGGCGGTATAGTTCACGCTCAGTCGGTCGGTAGTATTCTTCTTGGTAGTGATTTCTATTACACCGTTAGATGCTTTAGAACCGTAGATAGCAGTAGCCGACGCATCTTTCAGAATGGTGATATTCTCAATGTCAGACGGGTTCAACCACGAAATTTGGTTACCTATAATATCCTTCAGGTCGCCAGTCATAGAGTTGCTGGTTTCCAGTGTCAACGGGTCTTCCTGAATTATACCGTCTATTACCCACAGCGGGTCTTGGTTTCCTAATAAGGTGCTGGTACCGCGAATCTGAATCTTAGGTGCCGTACCCACACGGCTGCTGGTGTTGGTTACCACCATACCTGCTACACGTCCTTGCAGCATCTGGTCGATAGTTGTAAACGAAGGCATTATCACATCTTTAGCTTTCACTGTGGTGATAGAACCCACCAAGTCGCGACGCTTTATGTTTTGATATCCAGTTACAACTACTTCTTCCATTTCGGTGCCTACACCGCTCTTTAGAGTAACGTTGATGTTGTTTTTTCCGGCATAGCGAACCGTTTTCTTCTCCATACCGATAAATGAATAAGTCAGAATCAATCCTTTTTGTGCAGGAATGGTCAGTGTGTATCGTCCATCCATGCCGGCAATGGCTCCGTCTTTAGAGCCTCGTGCCGTAACGGTAGCTCCAGGTAATGCTTCTCCTTCAGCATCGTGTACCCAACCGCTGATAGTTACTTGTTGGCTTTGCTTTTTCTTGATGACAATCTTCTTGTCGATAATTTCATAGGTCAGGTTTGTGCCTTCCAGACATTCGTCCAAAATTTCTGAAACGGTTTTATTCTTGCCGCGAAGGGTAATGTCTTTTACTCCGGCCACATCTTTTTGGGTATACACAAAAACATAGTTGGTACGGTTCTGAATGTACCAAATTGTCGACTCCAAAGTCTCTCCTTTAAAATCGATGGAGATTCTTTGATTTTCTTGCGCCTGTATGGATAGCGCAGAAAGGAAGAACGCGCATAGCAGGCATAACTTTGCGAAAGTACCGCTTGCATACGACTGTGTTCTTGACAGAAGTTTTGTTCGTTTATTCATAATTATTTAGTTATGATAATATAATAGGTGGATTATTTATTCTTGCCTAAATGTCTTATATTGGCTACACGTTGCCTCGCTGTTCTTAAAGTAAGATGCGTCTTTTTATGGAGGCGTTAAATTATGTTGATAAACATATGTATAAAAAGTCGTACACATAATTGTTTTCAGATTAACCTAGTGATACTTAAAATGTTAATTCTAAATCAAGGAGCTTTGTTTTGGCTGCAAAAATTGCCTAAATTCTTGAAATATGCAAATATTTCTTTCAAAAATAAAGCAAATGCATTTCGATGGTTTCATAACATGCGGTTATCATCTATGACGAGTAGTTACAATAAAAAAAGGTGCATCGTTCATCACGACACACCTTTTGTGGCTTATTTAGCAATATTCTTATTCTGATTATTTCAGTTTTGCTAAAGTTTCTTTGATACGGCGCATTGCTTCTACAATGTTTTCGTCAGAAGTAGCGTAGCTCATGCGGATGCACTCAGGAGCACCGAATGATGTACCACCAACGCAAGCCACATGTCCTACTTCGAGCAGGTACATTGCCAAATCGTCAGCGTTGTTTATTACGCGGTCGCCATCCTTCTTTCCGTAGAATGAATCACATTTAGGGAACAAGTAGAAAGCTCCTTGCGGGAAGTTGACTTCGAATCCTGGGATTTCTTTAGCCAATTTCACGATAAGGTCGCGACGGCGTTCGAATGCCTTACGCATTTCTTCTACAGGTTCTTGAGTACCGGTATAAGCTGCTTCTGCCGCTTTCTGAGATACAGAGCATGGGCCCGAAGTATACTGACCTTGCAGTTTATTGATACCCTTAACAATCCATTCCGGTCCGGCTACGAAACCTATACGCCATCCAGTCATGGCATAAGCCTTAGATACACCGTTTACAATAACCACTCTGTCTCTTATTTCTTCGAACTGAGCGATGCTTTGGTGCTTACCGATGTAGTTAATGTGTTCGTAGATTTCGTCGGCTACTACGATAACGCGTTCGTGCTTTGCCAATACCTCTGCCAAACCTGCCAATTCTTCTTTGCTATAAACGGAACCGGTAGGGTTAGACGGAGAGCAGAGAATCAACACGCGAGTCTTCGGAGTGATGGCAGCTTCGAGCTGAGCAGGAGTAATCTTGAAGTCCTGGTCAATACCAGCGCGTACTATTACAGGAGTACCTTCAGCCAATTTCACCATTTCTGGGTAGCTTACCCAGTAAGGAGCCGGCACGATTACTTCATCGCCCTTGTTTACCAATGCCATGATGGTGTTACAAACAGATTGTTTTGCACCATTGGCACAGCTAATCTGTGCGGCAGTGTATTCCAGTCCGTTTTCGTTCTTCAGTTTTGCAACGATAGCATTGCGCAAAGCTGGGTATCCAGCTACTGGCGAGTAGCGTGAGAAGTTATCATCGATAGCTTTCTTTGCAGCTTCTTTAATGTGATCCGGTGTATTGAAATCGGGTTCACCTACACTCAAGTTGATTACGTCAACTCCTTGAGCCTTTAATTCGCCGCTCTTTTGCGACATAGCCAATGTTGCCGAAGGCGACAGGCTGTTCAAACGATCTGAAAGTTGGTTCATTTTGTATTATAATTTAGAATGTTTGTCTAAGTCTTATTTATTTTCTGTCTCCCAACAAGCGAAGCAAGTATAGGAATAAGTTTATGAAGTCGAGATATAAAGTCAATGCACCCAACAAGGCGATTTTCTGTGTTTCTTCTGTCACTTCTATACCATCGGCTGTGAGCAGACGTTTAATTTTCTGCGAGTCGTAAGCCGTGAGTCCTACAAACAATATTACCCCTGCATACGTGATAATCATTTGCAGCATAGAGTTCTGCCAGAACATACTTACCAAAGTAGCTATGATTAATCCTATCAGCGCCATGAGGCAGATGTTTCCGATGCGTGTAAGATCTGACTTGGTGACATATCCATACAGAGCCATTACTCCGAATGTTCCTGCCGCGACAAAGAAGGTTGAAGCTATAGAGCTCATGGTATAGACTAAGAATATGGAAGCCAGGGTAGCGCCATTCAGTATCGAGTAGATAATGAACATCACTGTAGCCTTGGTAAACGATATGCTGTTGATGCGTGCCGACAGATAGAATACCACCGCCAGCTCTGCTATAAGCATACCCCATAAAGCCAGTCTGTTTCCGAAGATGAACGAAATCAGCTGATACGATTGCGCTACATACATCGACACGAAGCCGGTGATAACCAGTGCCAGTGTCATCCATACGTAGACGCTGCGCAATAAGGTACTTTGTGCCGCTTTAGAGGCATAGTTACCAATTAAGTTTTTTGTTTCTTCCATAACACAGAATATTGTATAGTCGTTGTTTTATTTATTGTTGAAATGCAAAGTATGTCCCATACGCATTTTCTTGGTGAGCAAGTAGCGCTCGTTGTATGGGTTAGGAGTTACTTCGATGGGCACGTTTTCTACTATTTCCAGTCCGTAAGCTTCCAGTCCTACACGCTTTACTGGGTTGTTAGTGAGCAGTCTCATCTTCTGTACTCCAATTTCGCGCAGAATCTGAGCGCCTACACCATAGTCGCGTTCATCAGCTTGATGACCCAAGCAGAGGTTAGCGTCTACCGTATCCATTCCTTCTTCCTGCAACTTGTATGCTTTCATCTTTTCCATCAAGCCTATGCCGCGTCCTTCCTGAATGAGGTATACTATAGCGCCTTTACCTTCTTTATCAATCATCTGCATTGATTTGTGAAGCTGTTCACCGCAGTCGCAACGCAATGATCCGAAGATATCGCCGGTAGTGCAAGATGAGTGTACGCGTACCAATACCGGTTCGTCTGGTTTGAATTCGCCTTTAATAAGTGCTACATGCTCCAGTCCGTTGCTCTTCTGACGGAACGGGATGAGGCGGAAGTGTCCGTATTCTGTAGGCATGTCTACTTCTACGCCTTTCACTACAAGCGATTCCTGTTTCAAGCGGTAAGCTATAAGTTCTGCTATAGAAATAAGTTTGAAGCCATATTCTTGAGCCATCTTATACAGTTCTGGCAGGCGAGCCATAGTACCGTCTTCGTTCATTACCTCCATCAGGGCAGCTGCAGGATAAAGTCCGCACAGTTTTGCCAAATCTACAGCGGCTTCAGTATGTCCGGCACGGCGCAATACGCCTTTGTCTTGAGCATAAAGCGGATTGATGTGTCCTGGGCGACCGAATGTTTCGGGGGTTGATTTAGGGTCTGCCAAAGCGCGGATAGTAGCGGCGCGGTCGGCAGCGGAAACACCTGTAGAGCATCCTTCCAGTTTATCTACTGTTACAGTAAACGGAGTGCCAAGCATAGAAGTATTGTTAGTTACCTGATAAGGCAAATCGAGTTCTTTACAGCGCGACAAGGTGATAGGAGCACAAAGAACGCCGCGTGCATGTTTCAGCATGAAGTTTACCTTTTCTGGTGTGATGAGTTCTGCGGCTATAATCAAATCGCCTTCGTTTTCTCTGTCTTCATCGTCTACTACAATGACGAATTCTCCTTTACGGAAATCTTCGAGAGCTTCTTCTACGGTATTCAGTTTGATGTTGTCCATGATGTTATGTATTAATTGTTTTTATACTATTATATATGAGTTTTGTTATTTATCTAATTGTTGGTCTTTTATTCGTTGTATTATCTTGCTGTCCGTTTCGATAATGACTTTCAGGTCTTTCTCCAGGCGGAAGCGGTAGCGCCAGATGCGTAGGTAAGCTACTATACCGATAGGCAGGATAATACCGTAAAGCAGATTAAGCCAGCGGTTGTCGGACAGGCTCTTATGTGCCTTTACAGAAAGGAACGGATATTTCTCCATCATATTGATGATTGCCGCATCGCGTGTGTTCGAAAGGTCTTCTACTATGCCTTCCATCTGTTTGCTGATATTGGCTATCACGTCGTCATGCTTGTTATTTGTGAATATCTTGAAATAATTAGGCATGTGGCGTAATCTGTTATTTTGCAGATACTGCTTACACTCTGCGTTTATGCCGTTCATTATTTCAATGTCTTCAGCATAGAGCGGTGTCTGTATAATAACTTCCTTGCGGAACAAGTGACGCGATGGACGCAATCCCAACAGCTTTCTGATTACGGCTATATATACATCGAGGTTGAATACCACCGAGTCTTTATTTGCCTTATAAGTAAAGAAGCCTCCTATAGGTGCCAGTACCAAGGTACTCATCCATGTTCCTAATACTACGTTCATCTCTCCACTCTTCGCCACACGGGTAGCACCTGAGTCGATGATATAATAAATCACGAATATCAATACCGATATTACTACAGGCATACCCAGACCTCCTTTACGGATGATGGCTCCCAGTGGTGCCCCGATGAAAAAGAATATAAGACAAGCCAGCGACAAGGTGATTTTCTTGTTCCAGTCAGAACGGTGCGAGCGTATATCATCGTCGGTATCCTTGGTCATATAGCTCTTCATGTTCCATTCAGAGTTGAGCGATGTAAATTTCGACTGGGCGTAATTCAGTGTCTTCAGCTTTTCGGCCGATGTCATAGAGTTATATATACTATCGGTGTTTATAACTCGTATATGCTCTTCTGCCATGCGTGTAGAGTCGGCAGGAGTCATTTCCGGTCGGTAAAAAGTGGTACGCATTGATTCATTGTACATGGCACGTCCTACGCTGTCGCCGTGCTGTATCAGTGAGTCTACGGCTACAGATATTTCGTGCATGTTCTTGATATCCGAACGGCGGTCCAGAAAACTTCCGTCCACCATGTTGAATTCCGAGCTAAACTGAATAAGCGTATGCTTCTCTTTGAATGTCTCGCGTCGGTAAGGAACGTTTTGCGAAAGCGATGTCTGCGACTTCAAGTTTTCGAACTGTTCTCCGTTATACAGGTGAAGGAACAAGTGCTGCTTGTCGGCAGTAAGCTCCAGTTTACCTTCTTCGCCCCATATAATATGAGCGTTCTCAAAACCGTCAGAGAAATTATAGATAAGAATATCTTTCAAGATACCCGTTTCGCGGTCTTTTTTCTTCACGTAGATATTATAGCCGTCAATTTCGGTATAGAAAACACCTTCCGGAATATCCACTTCGGGCGATTTCTGCTTCATTGATACAAGCAGAGTCCACAGCTTTTTCTGTGCACGTGGTCCAGTTACGTTCTGAAAATAGAACGATGTACAAGCTATGGCAAAACAGAATATAATAACCGGCTGCATGATACGCAGCAAAGGGATGCCCGCCGCTTTCATTGAAAGCAACTCATAACGTTCTCCAAAGTTACCGAAAGTGATAAGTGCCGCCAAGAGGATGGCCAACGGCAGAGAAATAGGGATAAGAGTTAATCCAGAATAAAAGAAAAATTGCGCCAGTACGCTTATTTCCAAACCTTTACCCACGAGTTCGTCTACATAACGCCATAGAAACTGCATCATGAAAATAAAAAGACAGATAAAGAAAGTGCCGGCAAAAACCAGCAAAAAACTCTTCAGGATGAATATATCAAGCTTTTTTATGCGTAGCATTCTTATAATAATCATTATTCAGGACACAAAAGTAGCATAAAAAAAGGAGAGACAGACGATGTTTTGCAGTTTTTTAAAGATTATGTTAGGTCTATACTCCGCAAACGCGTCTCAGCTCTTCTATTTGAGAATCCCAAAGCTTTGTCAAGTCGTCTTCTTCGCCCTCTTCGGCAAAGTCGGTTATCTCAAGAGTGTGGTCGTTGGTAAGCTCTATATAATATATCTTCAGTTCGAAAAAAGTGCGTGGCTCTTCGTCGGTCCAGTGAAAGCGAACAAACGAGTCGGTTCGTGAGTTTATCAGTTCGGCTGTACGAATTTCGGTTTTTCCCCATCGGAAGCTGAACATTTTTCCGTCGCGTGTTACGTTGTCGGCAAACCAGCGTTGCAATCCCGCAGGGGTACTGATGGCATTCCATAAAATGTGTCCAGAAGCTGGTTTTAACGGATATTCTATCTTTATTTTCTTTTTCATAGTGTTTTGTTTTTAGTAGAAGGTGGCGTTTGTGCCTTCTTGTGTTTTATGTGGCGGCAAACTTAAAATAATTTTTTGTATACCACATGTTATTTCATGAGAAATTGCGATTAAAAAAACAAAAACTGAGAATTAAGCGTTTGAATCCAACAGTGATTAAACTTTTATTTCATTGCTGATGTCTTTTTACTTCGGTAATACTGAAGTAAAATTGTAATTTTACTGAAAAAACGTAGTGCACCACAAAATGCCCCAAAGTAGGTCCATTCAGAGAACCACAAACTACCAAGCTTATCAAACTGAGCATCAGGTGTTTTATAGCTCATAACCGTATAATGTGTACCAGCTAAGCCTACACAAAGTGTCGCGAGAAGTGCACCCTATTATATAAAATATTATTAAATCTATAAATATTAAACAACTTGATTTTTTTTCAAAAATTCAAGTTGGGGAAGGGGATTATAAAAAAAGAATAAGAATGGTATACTGAAACAATGCGATGGTCCAAATGAAACAATGCTATGGTTTGATTGAAGCATCGCATTGTTTTTTCCGCCTTTGTTGAGGCTGTTTATTGTATCTTGACTACCTTTGTGTAGAACTAAACGATACTATTATGGATTTAAAAGGAATCTATACAGCCTCTGCACAGCGATATGCCGATGCGGAAGCCTTCTACCAGAGATGCGGAAACAGCGGAGTGCTTTTGCCTAAGGTAAGCTTGGGATTTTGGCATAACTTCGGAGGGGTAGACCCTTACGAGCGTAGCCGGGCTATCACTCATTATGCTTTCGATCATGGCATTACCCATTTTGACCTCGCCAATAATTACGGTCCTCCTTACGGTAGTGCCGAAGAAACTATGGGGCGACTTATGACCGACGATTTCCGTCAGTATCGTGATGAATTGTTTATCGCCACAAAAGCCGGATACGATATGTGGGAAGGCCCTTATGGCAGTTGGGGCTCAAGGAAACATCTTATGGCAAGCCTTGACCAGAGCCTGAAGCGCATGAATCTGGATTATGTGGATTTGTTCTATAGCCACCGGTACGACCCTAATACTCCGCTCGAAGAAACTCTTCAGGCTATGGCTGATATAGTACATTCGGGTAAGGCGCTGTATCTTGGTATTAGTCGCTGGCCGCTCGAAGCCCTGCGTTTTGCCGATAAATATCTGCGCGAACGTAATGTGCCTATTCTTATCTATCAGGGTAAACTGAATGTGCTGAACAGAGAACCTCAGCAAGAGGGCATCATAGATTATTGTGCCGAGCATGGCATAGGGTTTATTTCTTTCTCACCTTTGGCACAGGGACTTCTTACCGACCGCTATCTGCATGGCATCCCCGAAGGTAGCCGTATGAGCAAGGAGAAATTCTTGCGTCATGATATGCTTACACCCGAACTGTTGGAACACTTGCAGCAACTCAACAAGCAGGCAGAGGAGCGTGGAGAGACGCTTGCCGAAATGGCGTTGTCGTGGATTCTGCAGCAGAAAGGAGTAACTTCGGTTCTGGTAGGAGCAAGTTCGGTAGAACAACTTGAGAAGAACTTGAAATGTGTTCACCCGAAAAATCAATAATAATAATTATCTTTGCTTACTTAATAGTACACGAACCATTTAGCAGATAAAACGATATGTCTGAAAGCAATTATATATCTATAAAAGGAGCTAAGGTAAACAACCTGAAGAATATCGATGTAGATATTCCACGAAACAAGCTGGTGGTGATAACCGGTTTGTCGGGCTCTGGTAAGTCGTCTTTAGCCTTCGATACGCTTTATGCCGAAGGTCAGCGGCGCTACGTAGAGAGTCTGTCATCGTACGCACGCCAATTCTTGGGTAGAATGAGTAAGCCCGAATGCGATTTCATTAAGGGTATTCCGCCTGCCATCGCCATAGAGCAGAAAGTTACGAGCCGAAATCCGCGTTCTACCGTGGGTACTTCTACCGAGATTTATGAATATTTGCGATTGCTATTTGCACGTGTAGGAAAAACTTACTCGCCCGTAAGCGGTCAGATTGTGAAAAAAGACTCTGCCGAAGACATAGTGAACTGTATGCTGTCGTATCCTAAGGGTACTCGCTACACTGTGCTTACGCCCATCGTTCCGCGCGAGGGTAGGGATGTGGAGCAGCAGATAGAGATGGACCGTAAGGAAGGTTTTACCCGTCTTGAGGTGAACGGTGAAAAGGTTCGTATGGAAGATTATGCTTATAACGAAGCAGATGCCATCTACCTTCTTATAGACCGAATGAGTTGTGACGATTCTAAAGATTCTATCAGTCGTCTTACCGACTCTGCCGAAACCGCTATGTACGAGGGCGACGGTGCTTGCTTGCTTCGTTTCTATACTGCCGATGGCGAAACCCGTCTTCATTCTTTCAGCACTAAGTTCGAGGCTGACGGCATCACGTTTACCGAGCCTACCGACCAGATGTTTTCGTTCAACTCACCCATAGGGGCGTGTCCTGTATGCGAAGGGTTCGGAAAGATAGTAGGTATCGACGAGCATTTGGTGGTGCCAAATCGTGCTCTGAGTGTGTACGATGGAGCCGTGATGTGCTGGCGAGGCGAGAAAATGGGCGAGTGGTTGCATGAGTTCTTGCGTGAGGCTCCAGCACACAACTTCCCTATATTCGCTCCGTATTATGAGTTGACCGAGGAGCAGAAAGATTATCTGTGGCACGGACCGAGAGACAAGGCTTGCATCGACTCTTTTTTCAAGATGCTCGAAGAGAACCAATATAAAATTCAGTATAGGGTGATGCTGGCGCGTTATCGTGGTAAGACCGTTTGTCCGGCTTGTCACGGTAGTCGATTAAAGAAGGAGGCTCTTTATGTTAAGGTTGGCGGAAAGAATATTGCCGAGATAGTAAGTATGCCTATCAATGATGTGGTAGAGTTTTTCCGTACTTTGAAGTTGGACGAGCACGATACGGCTGTAGCGGCACGCCTTCTTAATGAGATAGGCAACCGACTGAAGTTCCTTCAAGATGTGGGCTTGGGTTATCTTACCCTTAACCGACTAAGCAACACGCTGTCGGGTGGTGAGAGTCAACGTATTAACTTGGCTACTTCGTTGGGTAGCAGCCTTGTGGGTTCACTTTATATATTAGATGAGCCAAGTATCGGTCTTCATAGTCGCGATACGGATAAACTGATAAAGGTACTTCGCCAATTGCAACAGCTGGGCAATACGGTGGTAGTGGTAGAGCACGATGAAGAGATAATCCGTGCAGCCGACTATATCATCGACATCGGTCCTAAAGCTGGAAGATTAGGCGGACAGATAGTCTATCAGGGAAACATGAGCGACCTTAAGCCGGGAAGCGACAGCTATACCGTAAAATATCTGTTGGGCGAAGAGCGTATTCCTCTTCCATTGTCGCATCGTTCATGGAATAACTATATAGAGATAAAAGGAGCGCGAGAGAATAACCTTAATGGCATCGACGTGAAATTCCCGCTCAACGTAATGACAGTAGTAACGGGAGTCAGCGGCTCCGGAAAGAGTACTTTGGTACGCGATATATTCTATAAGGCGTTGAAGCGCGAATATAGCGAGGTGAGCGACCGCCCCGGAGAATTTCTGTCGTTAGAAGGTGATGTAAAGATGGTGCACGATATTGAGTTCGTAGACCAGAACCCCATCGGAAAATCTTCGCGTAGCAACCCTGTAACCTACGTAAAGGCGTACGACGAAATACGTAAGTTGATGGCCGACCAGCCGCTATCTAAGCAAATGGGATATACGGCAGGATACTTCTCGTTCAATACCGAAGGTGGCCGATGCGAAGAATGTAAGGGCGAGGGTACCGTAACGGTAGAAATGCAATTCATGGCCGATTTGGTCTTGGAGTGTGAATCGTGTCATGGAAAACGCTTTAAGAACGAAACGCTTGAGGTGAAATATGATGGCATGAATATCTACGACATTCTGGAAATGACAGTAAACCAAGCCGTAGAGTTCTTTAATGAGCACGGTCAGAAGAAGATAGTAAAGAAACTACTTCCTCTACAAGAAGTGGGATTGGGCTATATCAAGTTGGGACAGTCATCGTCTACACTGTCTGGCGGTGAGAATCAGCGAGTCAAGTTGGCTTATTTCCTCAGCATAGAGAAAGCGGAACCTACTATCTTCGTATTCGACGAGCCTACTACCGGATTGCATTTTCACGATATAAAGCAACTCTTGAAAGCGTTTGACGCACTGATAGCACGCGGACATACCGTAGTTATCATTGAGCATAACATGGATGTGATAAAATGCGCTGATCATGTAATCGACCTTGGTCCCGAAGGAGGAGATAAGGGAGGTAACTTGGTGGTGTGTGGCACACCGGAGGAAGTCGCCAAGTGCGCTGCATCATACACTGGGCAGTATTTGGCAGAGAAATTGGCGGAATGATATTCCGCCTGTTTTTTATTCCGCCCACTCAAAGTTCTCTTTGCCTGCCGCTATCTCGAAGTGTAACTTGGCTATGCCTAAGTCCATCTGTGTATATCCAACCATAGAGAACAATCTCTGTGCTGATACTTTAGGACGCTTTGATGTCTCTCCGCCCATATATACAAAGCGAAACTTCTGCTGATTGATGGCGGTAGGTGCCAATAAAGCGGCTTTCACTCCCTTTAGGAACCAAGAGGGAGTAGAAGCATCCGCATTGCTGACTTGTTCTATTGTTTTAATCTTATGACTCACTCCCTGCGTCTGTCCGTAGCCCAAGGCTATCATGCAGGTCAACTTCTCGCCCTTATTTACTTGATAGGCATTGCTTACCTTTCTATAGCTAAGCCCCGCCCAGCAAGTATTAAGTCCTAAAGTCTGCGCCAAGAGCACCAACTGCTCGCCGTAATATCCTATCTTTTCGTCTAAGTCGTCAGTGTCCTTGCCTACCATAACAAAGTAATTTTCCACCCCGGAAAACTTACCGTAAGACATGATTCCGGAGAAAGCCTTCGTTTCCTGAGTAACAAGCTGTATATGCAGTTGTCCTTCCGCATTGCATTCGTCTATCTTAGTCTGCAGTGCGTTGATAACCTCCTCCGTAAGAGGCTTGCTTATATATCGGCGTACGCTATGCCGTTGTTTTATAGCATCTTGTAGTGTCATAATTTAAAATAGTGGCAGACTTGGTTAAATAAACTGCTCTTGCTATATACGTTCCTTAATACATAGTGCTGCCCTTACTGATATATTTTAGGAAAGAATAATTCTGATTATGAAAAGCAGATTGACAGGAAGATAATCTTTTAGTTTGATACGTAGTATTTTTAGAGATTGTTGTATGCGATAGTCGATGGTTTTAGGTGATACATGGCTAACTTCTGCTATTTCTTTGTAACTTTTACCTTGAAATCTATGCATCACAAAGGCTGTTCTATAGCTTTCTGGTAAAGACTCTATTGCTTTCCCTATGTTACGGACTAATTCTTCAAATTGATAATCGTTGATGTCGTTCAATAGGTTTTGGGTCTTATCATAATAAATAGCCTCGGCATTGCTGGCGATTTTCTTTTTTACAATGTAGTTTAAAATGCGGTTATAAGTCATTTTGAATAAGTATTGGCGAAGTGAACTTTCAATATGTATATCAGTTCTTTTTTCCCATAAATATAACATGACTTCTTGAACAATCTCCTCTGAGTCTTCTAGTTCAATAAAACGTTGAGCATAAGCGCATAGAATGGTGTAATACTTTTTGAATATGTAGATAAAAGCAGTGTGACTCCCTTCTTGGAGTGATTGAATAAGCAATAATTCTTCCTCTGCTTGTTGATTGGGCCTTATGTGATAATTTTTTAGCATTACACTTGCAAATATAGTCCTTTGGAGTCTTAAAAATAAGAAAAACGTATTTTTTTTAAAAAAAAGTAAGATTTGGTTTAGGAACATGTTTACGCCGATTGTCTTTCTAATAAAAGGTTTAAAATATGAATCAAGATTATAGTCAAAAAACAACTATAGAAGAGTTGCTTCCTCGCTATTGCGAAGGGACTACAACCGATGAAGAAATAGCTCAAGTTGAGGCATGGCTTGCTGAAGGAGAAGAGAATAAACAAATTCTTCAGCATATTATGTTATTGAATTTGGCTGCAGATACATTGCATGTGGAGCAATGTGTTGATGTAGATAAGGCATTAAAAAAGGTAGAAAGTAAGATGAGACGGTCGTCTGTTAATTGGTGGTTATGGATGCAGCGAGTAGCGGCATGTTTGTCTATACCTCTTTTATTGGCTCTTAGTTGGGTTTATATGGATAATAATAAGGAGTCATTGCCTGTAGTTGCGCAAATTATTGAAGTGAAAACTCAACCTGGGATGACAGCAAAGATGGTGTTGCCTGATAGTACTGAAGTACATTTGAATGCAGGGTCTACGTTGCGCTACCCTTCAACTTTTTTAGGTGATTCACGTCAGGTGGAGTTAGTAGGAGAAGCGTTCTTTAAGGTCTCTAAGGATAAAGAGCGTAGATTCATTGTTAAGACACTTCATCAGTCACGTATTGAAGTATATGGCACTACTTTTAATGTAGAAGCTTATGATGGAGAAGACATACTTACAACTACTTTGTTAGAGGGAAGCGTAGGCTTTGTTTATCCAGATAAAAGTGGCGCTATGAAGAGTGTCATGTTGAAACCTTATCAGAAATCGGTGTATAATAATCAGTATGAAGAGGTAGTAGTTTACAATACATCGTGTGAAACAGAGATGGCGTGGAAAGAAGATAAAATGATACTGCGATACACGCCTTTAGAAGATATTCTGCAGATGTTGAGTAAGCGTTTTAATGTGGATTTTGTGGTTAAGTCTGAACAAATGAAAAAATATAAATTTTCAGGAACTTTCTCTTTACAGCGATTGGACCAAATTCTTCACTATTTGAAAATGTCTTCTAACATTAATTGGAGATATATTAACGATACTAAGCAACAAGGAAAACAGAAAATAGAGATTTATTAACCTTAAAAAACTAGTGATTATGAAACATATACCTCCTTAGGAATCGTAACTCATGTAGACACTGAAAACCTATTTGGTAGGTCATTGTGCTATGGCATATGAAATGAAAGGAATATTTTATTAATTTAAATCTAAGAAATATGCAAAATCATTTTGGCATCCAGAATCTATGGATGGTAAAGAATTTAAGTTTAAAATTTAAAAGAATACCTCTTGCTATGAGGTTGTTGGTATTGTTTTTTGCTTGTGCTATGAATTTTGCGCATGCAAGTGATACTTATGCTCAGACTTCTAGAATTACGATTGAAGTTACAAATCAGACTGTAGAGTATGTATTGGAACAAATTAAGGCAAAAACAGGTTTGGACTATTTTTGCAACAATGCTCACGTAAATTTGAATCGTAAGGTTTCTGTATCATTAAACAATGGTTCTGTAGATGAAGTTTTGAATCAAGTTATTGAAGGTACAAATGTAACCTACTCAATTGTTGATAATAAGATTATTTTTTCAGTAAAGGAAAGTGTAGCTAAGCAAAGTAGCGATTTGTTGGTAAAAGGTAAAGTAGTAGATTCAAAGGGTGAGCCGGTAATTGGTGCAGCTATTTTGGAAAAAGGTACAACTAATGGTACTGTTACCGATTATGATGGTAATTTTACTTTGACACTGAATTCAGAAAAGGCAGAGTTGCAAATTTCTTATATCGGCTATAAAACACAATCACTGAAGGCTCAGTTTGGAAAACCTATGAGCATTTCTTTGGCAGAAGATACTGAGATATTGGATGAAGTTGTAGTTGTAGGATATGGAACTCAAAAAAAAGTCAATTTAAGTGGAGCTGTTGAAGCAATTTCTGGAGCAACACTTCAAGACCGTTCAGTAAATAATGTTGGAACTATGCTTCAAGGTCTTGTCCCTAATCTTAACATTTCTATGAGTGGTGGACAGATTAATCAGACACCTAGTTTCAATGTACGTGGAATGACTACTATTACTCAAGGGGGGGCTCCTTTAATATTAGTTGATGGAGTTCCAATGTCTGAAGCTGATTTTTCTCGTATGAATAGCGCAGATATAGAAAGCATTTCAGTATTAAAAGATGCATCTTCTGCAGCTATATATGGTGCACGCGCAGCTTTTGGAGTAATTTTGGTAACTACACAAAAGGGGACAAATGAAAAGATGAAATTTACATTTAATAATACGGTTAGTATACGTACACTAGGTAGAATGCCCGAAATTGTAAAGGATCCGTATATTCAAGCTTCATATAAAGACATAATGGGTGCACCATGGTATAATCTTTATTCTGATGAAGAGTTGGATTATGCAAAAAAAAGACAACTTAATCCGAGTTTGTCTCCTATTATAGTTAGTTCGAAAGATCCTAATCGATATACTTATTTAGGTGCCACAGATTGGTTTCATGAATTATATAATAATACAGGATTATCAAATCAGCATAGCATAAGTATGAGTGGAGCTACAAAAAAAACATCTTATTATTTAGGTGGTGAGTTTTTTAGTGAGCGAGGCATGATTAAGTATAATACAGATAAGTATAATCGCTATAATTTACGTAGCAATGTTAGTTATCAAGTCACAGATTGGCTACAAGTAACAAACAACACCTCCATGACTTATTATACATATAGAGCTCCTTCTACGCTTGACTCAGGATGGCTATATAAAGAAATTCATAATGCAAATGCATTGGATGTTCCTAAAAACCCAGATGGCAGTTGGACTGAAACTGGTGCAAAGTATATTGCTGGAACAGCAATGGGAGGAGAAAGTAAGTATGAAGAAATATTAGCACAAACTCAAGTCGGATTTAACCTAGATCTAATTAAAAACATTTGGTCTGTAAATGCCAATTTGGCAATAAAATTTTGGAATAAACATAAAAATAATTGGGAAAGTGATAAAGATTTCACTTATAAGGACGGACCTAATGTTAGTCCAAAATCATTAGGATGGAGTGATTTTGCACGTTCAGAACATGATAATTCAAGATATTCCTTACTTAATGTATATTCAAATTTTAATAAAGCTTTTGGACAGCATGAGATAGGCGCTACTATTGGATTCGAACAACAACTAGAAAGTGCTCAATATTTTACAGGAGAGCGTGACGGATTGGTTAGTAATTCAGCTCCTAGTGTTGGAGTTGCTGCTGGTGAAAACAAAACACTGACAGATTCTAGATTTACTTGGGCAACTCGTAGTGGTTTTTATAGGGTAAATTACAGCTTTGGAAAGCGTTATATAATTGAAGCAAACGGTCGCTATGATGGTACTTCACGTTTTCAAAAGAATCATCGTTTTGGTTTTTTCCCGTCGTTCTCAGGAGCTTGGATACTGAGTAATGAAAAATTTTTCGAGCCAATTAAGAATATAATGAACTTGGCTAAATTACGTATGTCTTATGGTTGGCTGGGGAATCAAAATGTAGGATATTATGAATATGTATCAAATATGACTTTTTATGAATGCAACTATTTATTAAATGGTCGAAAGCCAATTGGAGTTGGTTCTCCTAATTTGATAAGTGATGATTTGACTTGGGAAAAAGTAAATACAATAAATTTAGGTTTTGATTTTGGTTTATTTAGCAATAGATTAACAGTTAGCACTGATATTTATCGACGATATACTAAAGACATGTTAACAACAGGGCCAACATTACCTGGAGTATTAGGCGTTGCTAGTCCTAGACAGAATGCTGCAGATTTGCGAACTCAAGGTTGGGAATTATCCATTGGATGGAGAGATAGATTTACACTTGCTTCAAAGCCTTTTAATTATTCAGTAAAGTTTAATTTATCTGATTCTAGTGCTGAAATTATAAAATTTAATAATGCAACAGGTACTTTGAATGATTATTATAAAGGATATAAGATAGGAACAATTTGGGGGTTAACTACCGAAGGATTTTTTATTGATGAGGACGATATTAAACAACATGCGAATCAGTGGGAAGTCACTTCCTATCCTGGAGATCGTCCTTTAGCACCTGGAGATTTGAAATATAAGGATCTAAACAATGATGGATATGTAAATAAAGGAAAATGGACAGTAGATGACCATGGTGATTATTCTATTATAGGTAATACAACTCCTCGTTATTGTTATGGCGCTGATGTAAATGCGACATGGAATGGATTTGACTTTAGAGTAATTCTACAAGGTGTAGGTAAAAAAGATTGGTACCCAAATGTATTTAATTTTTTCGGCATATATCGTGCTCCCTGGTCTAATGTTTATACGAATAATTTAGATCATTGGACAGCTGATAATCCAAATGCTTATTTCCCAAGACTAAAATCATATACAGCAGAAACAGCTGGTGATATGAGTATAGCTCAAACCAGATATCTTCAAAATGCAGCATATATGCGAATTAAAAATATAACAGTCGGATACACTCTTCCAAAATCACTTACTATAAAATTACACTTAGAAGATGTTCGTTTATATTTTAGTGGAGATAATGTCGCAGAATTTACAAAATTAAGCCATAATGTAGATCCTGAAGGACTAGATTTAACCCATCCTATGCAGCGTGTATTTTCTTTTGGCTTGAATTTAAGTTTCTAATTTAATAATATAAAGAAAAATATAATATATGAGACGAATATTATATATATCATTGTTGTTGACGGCTTTAACAAGCTGCAATGATGCTTTTTTGGATAGATTACCAGAAACTTCATTAGTAACAGATAACTTTTTTAAATCACCTTCAGATTTGGAATTGTTTGTAAACAAATTGTATTTAAGCGAAAATCCTATTTACTGGGACTTAGGAACAGATAATGTAGTAGCATCAGAAAAAACTGAAATCCTTGATTTATTACATGGGAATATAACACCTGCTACAGTTGGAGGATGGAGTTGGTCACAAATTCGAGAATTGAATTATTTTTTAGATAATTCAAAAAAAGTAACAGGAGATCAACAACTTATAGATCATTACGTAGGTATAGTGAGAGCATTAAGAGCACGTGAATATTATGAAAAGATCAAACGATATAACGATGTACCATGGTATGACCATGCTCTAAAAGATACTGAATATGATGAATTATATAAATCACAAGATTCGAGGACTTATGTTGTTGATAAAATTATGGAAGACCTTGACTTTGCTATAGAACATATAATGCCTGATTTAGCAAATCGGACAGTTTATAGTAAATGGTGGGCATATGGTTTGAAAGCAAGAATAGCTTTACATGAGGGTACATTTCGTAAATATCATAACGAATTACACCTAACTTCTACTGCGGACAAATATTTACAAATGGCGATAGATGCTGCAGAACATATAATGGATAATACCAATGATTTTGGAATTTATATGGATGAAGGACCTAAACATGCATATCGTAAATTATTTATAAGTAACGATTTGGGAAAATGCAAAGAAATAATCATGTTTAAAGATTTTAATCTGGATGCACAAATAAAGCACTATGCTTCTAATCATGTATTTTCTTACACAACGAATCTCAGTAAATCTTTAATGGATAGTTATTTATGCGTAGTTGATGGTAAGCCCGTACCTTTTTCATCAATTTCTGGTTATCAAACTAAAAATTTTTGCGAAACATTTGTAGACCGAGATCCTCGTTATGAACAAACTTTTATGTATCCTGGATATGTTAGGCCAGGTGATGCTTTACCTTTTGTTCCTAACTTAAATCTTGGGGGTTATCCGCAAATTAAATTTGTCTCAGAAGATCCATCACAAATAGCCCCAGGAACCTCTTATAATGATTTACCATTAATGAGATTAGGGGAAATATTATTAATCTATGCTGAATCAAAAGCTGAGCTAGGTACACTGACTCAAAACGATTTAGACATTTCAATTAATTTATTACGTGATCGTGTTGGAATGCCACACATGATTTTATCAGAGTTGAAAGTCGATCCATTATTGGAAATAGCGTACCCTAATGTATCTGGAAATCAAAAGAATGCTATCTTGGAAATTCGTAGAGAACGACGTGTAGAGTTGGCGTGTGAAGGATTTAGACTTGATGATGTTATTCGCTGGAAAGTAGGAAAACTTCTTGAAATGTCTCAAGGGGTTTACATTTCTAAATTAAATCAACCTTTTGATGTAACAGGAGATGGTAAACCTGATGTTGGTGTTTATTTGAATAGCAGTTTAGTTCCTGAATCTGATAAAGAGTTGATATGCTATTATTTAGAAAATGGAAACGGTGAAAAATCAAGTATTTCTCTTTCAAAAGGCGATCATGGTTACATAATATTGACAAATGATGTAACAAATCCTAAAATTTTTATGGAACCAAAGTATTATTATTTTCCTCTTCCACAAAGTGAACGTTTGACAAATCCTAATTTGTTAGAAACTGTTTTTTGGTAACTATTCATGTTTCAATCTCATTAAAACAATTTATATTTAATTCCTTAAAAATTACCATTAGTGTCTTGTTATAAGACACTAATGGTAACTAAAATACTTGGTAAAAGTAATTGTAATAATTAAGTATTTCCGTACTGGGCAGCCCATGCTGAAACAGGATGGACAAATAAAGATAAAAAGGACTTGCAATCTATGGATTATTTCCTCAAACGTTGGAAAGAGAAAAGATATTTAACAGATATAGAAAAATAAATTGTAAACTCCAAAAAATAAAAAACAATGAAAAATATTCTATGGCTTATTTGCCTATTTTGTACAATAGAAATTTATGGAAAAGAGTATCATCTAAATTTCAACCATGGAACTCCATTGATTTCCGCTGACAGATTAGTTCAAGGAATTGCAGGACAATCACTTGATCTAAGTGAAACTGCATACAACCGATATGGAATAGAAATTGCATCCATTGATTCTACAGATGTATCCCACTCCTTTTCCGTTTTTTTATGGGTAAAATCTTCTGCAAATTATTTAGGAAGCAAAGCTCTGGTTACCAATAAGAAAACGCTGGTGATAAATGACAAGGGGTTTTTTATAGGTACGCAGGATAATGGTTCATGGATGGTATCATTCTGTGATGGCATACACAATGCATGGGAATATAAACCAACCAAGGAACGTCAACCTATCAATGATGGAAGATGGCATCAAATTGGCATTACACATGACGCAGATAAGCAGGAAATGCGTATGTATTATGATGGTAAAAACGTAGCTATTTACTGTACCAATGGAAATGTAAATTTAGCTACAAACAACATCTTCCGCTTAGGTTGCTTTAACGATTCTCAATGGCATAGTTTTAATGGACAGATAGATGAGTTTTTGTTTACAGATAATGTTATAGCAGGTAGTCAAATTGAATCTGACTATTATACTCTAACTCACACTCCATGCACAGACAAGCTACCAAAGTCAATCTCTGACATAAAGGTGATGGCTTTTAACATTTATCATGGTGGACACGAACTAGGAGAAGAAGTAGGTGTAAACAGAGTGGTAGAAATCATTAAAGAATCAGGGGCAGACGTAATCGGCATAATAGAAACATATGGATCAGGGGCTATCATAGCAGACAAATTGGGCTATTATTTTTACCTGAGAAGCTCAAACCTTTCTATTATGAGTAAATACCCTATTAAAGAGACCTACAATTTATATGATTCATTCAACTGCAGTGGAGCTAAATTAAAGATAAGTCAAACTCAGAGTATGAATTTCATCAACCTGTGGTTAGATTACAGACCTATTACTAACGAGCAACTTTTAAAAAATGAGAGCATTAAAAACATCATCGATGGCGAATGGAGTTTGCGTGCAAAACAATTACAAGCTATATTAACCAACATGTCTCCTTTATTGAAACAAAAGCATATTCCATTGGTTGTATCAGGAGACTTCAACAGCGATTCTCATCTTGACTGGGGAGAAAATACCAAACACTTAAATGGTCATAAAGGATACGTTATTGAATGGCCTACTAGTAATTTAATGCAGGAAACAGGATTTAAAGACTCCTACCGCATGATGTATCCAGATGTGATTAAATATCCCTGTCTGACATGGTCTACTATGGCAAAAAATGAATTACAATATCGAATCGACTTCATTTATTATAAAGGAGAAAACATAAAAGTGGTAGCTTCTGAAATGATTGACAAGCATAAGGTGCGTTTCCCTTCGGATCATGCAGCTTTAATTACAACTTTTAAAATCAAATAGTTATATAATCAGTATTCAGCAATTTTCTAAGACACATGCTGCATACCCTATAAAGATCTAAGATAACATAAATAATTAATAACCACCGACTTGTAAGGTCAATAAACATAAGGAGATGCCTCTAAAACAAGAAACTTTTCAATAATAAGATATCTATTTTACGAGACATCTCTTAGTTTTTATGAAATTCTTAAATGATATCTCTCATTAGAAAAACAATTACATCTAATATTGACAGCTTTTTCTGAAATGTAGTCATGAACTCTATCGAACAATGTGTAAAAAAATAGTTCTATAGCACATTTACGCATAGATTCAATTGACACACCCTCATTAATGAATGTAATGTGATGTGTATATAGTTGGGCTGTGGCCCTTTTGTTTGCAGTAGCTCCCGTTTACGGACAGACAGATTATGAAGAGTTGACTGTTGATGAACCTGTAAACATGGAAGCTTGGAACCGTTTGCCAAGTGGAGTACATGTTTCTTGGGCAAATACAAATGTGCGTTATGCACAGTCTGAAGTTCCAGCTATTAAGAAAAATATGGTATGTAGCCTGAAAGGTTGGAAAGGAGAAAAACTAAGTGCTTTGTTGGCTGTTTGGAATAATGAGGCAGATTGTACTTTGTCTTTGAAACTATCAGATTTGAAAGGAAATAATGGAAATATTATTTCAAAAGAACAGTTGAAGGCTGGCTTTGTTCGTTATGTTATGACGGACGAATTTATCCGTAAGGGAAAAACAAGTTGTGGATTTAGACCGAATAAGGCAGAATGGGATTCTTCATTAGTGGCTGATGTTATTGATGTTAAAGAAAAACATATTTTGAAAAAACATCAAGTATCTCCTATATGGGTGTCTGTACAGGTACCTCAGAATGTTTCTAAAGGTAAGTACACGGGAGAAGTGATTGTATATTCGAATGCGCACGAATGTCAGCGTTTAAAATTGCAGGTGGAAGTTATGAATAGAGAGTTGCCTAAACCTTCAGAGTGGGGTTTCCATTTGGATTTATGGCAAAATCCCTATGCTGTAGCACGATTCCATAATGTGAAAGTGTGGAGTAAAGAACATTTTGATTTGATGCGTCCTGTTATGCAGGCTTTAGCAGATGCTGGTCAGAAGGTAGTTACTACAAGTATAATGCATAAACCTTGGAACGGTCAGACATACGATTATTTTGAATCTATGATTGTTTGGCGTAAGACATTGAGCGGTGAATGGAAATTTACTTTTGATGTATTCGATAAATGGGTTGAGTTTATGGTGTCTTTAGGCATTGATAAGCAAATCAACTGTTATTCGATGGTGCCGTGGAGCTATTCTTTCCAATATTTCGATGAGTGTACTAATAAAATGCAGGTGGTGAAATGTAAACCAGGTGAACCGGCTTACAATGAGATGTGGACAGCTTTCCTTACAGCTTTTGCAAAGCATTTAAAGGAAAAAAACTGGTTTGATAAGACTTGTATCGCTATGGATGAACGCCCTATGCCGGTAATGAAAACCGTTATTTCATTGGTGAAAGGCGTAGATAAAGATTTTAAGCTTGCTTTGGCTGGATTGTATTATGAGGAAATTGAAAAGGATTTGTATGACTATTGTATTTCTACAGACCAATCTTATCCTAAGGAAGTAATTGAGCGTAGAGCAAAAGATAAACTAGTTACTACATATTATACTTATTGTGCAGATTGTAAGCCTAATTGTTTTACATTCTCTGATCCAGCCGAATCGTCTTGGATGCCTTTGTATTCTGCTAAACTTGGAATCGGTGGCTATTTAAGATGGGCTTATAATAGTTGGGTAATCAATCCTTTGCAGGATTCAAGATTCCGTCAATGGCCGGCAGGTGATACTTATTTAGTTTATCCTGGATATCGCTCTTCTGTGCGTTTTGAAAAAATGATTGAGGGTATTCAATTGTATGAGAAAATTCGAATTCTGAAGGAATCGTATAAGAATAATCCTAGTGTTTTGAAGCGCATTGATAAGACCTTGCAAACAATGAATATTGAATCATTGAAGCAGGAAGGTCGCGCGGCTTCAGATGTGGAAAAGATTATGGATTTGACAAATAATTATTAAGGCTGATTATTATTATCTGTCTTTGTATAGAAGAATCAACGGTAAGCAGGTTGAATTAGCTTGCTGTGGTAGTGTAAAATAAACTGTGTCACGCATTATTTTTTCTCTATAAACTCATCGGT
>ENA-OOXM01000525-OOXM01000525.1-human-gut-metagenome-genome-assembly--contig:-NODE-525-length-34759-cov-8.050859_pt1 | contig 34759 bp, 35 predicted proteins | sample MGYA00241589_ERZ501347 | MGnify/ENA primary metagenome ERZ501347 (study PRJEB25962, sample SAMEA2042832) | human gut metagenome | biome: human gut; feature: human-associated habitat; material: faeces...
AAGGAAAGTCTGCTCGCAAATACGCGCTTATTTTTCGGGGTATATCCGTAAACACGGATCGAAAAATCAAAATCTGCTTTCAATCTGAAAGTGGCCTGCATCGTTTCATCTTATAATAAGAAAACAATGTTTATTCATATTTTATCCCATGTTTTTTCTGAATTTATCCACGTTTTTTCTGAATTTATCCCACGTTTTTCTATTAATACCAATCCCCGTTTATTTCCTGTTGCGCCGCTCTTGCTTTTCCGGATGTTTCCGTGCTGCCTCACATATCACATAAAGCTATTGAAAGACGAGTGCTTTGCCGGATATAAAAACATTCTCATCGGCAATCAGTCATGACCTTGTTTGCGGACGCATTATCATTATAAATGACAGACGTCCGTATATCCGCATAAATATATAACGTCTGTTTTTATGTTCCGTGGCGCAATCTGTGTGACGTAAATTATGCTTGAGACGAATAAAATGTGTAATTTTGCAAGCGGTCCGGAGACGGGTGTCGGTCGGTGAGCCATGCCGTTGGGTGAGGCTGACAGACTGATACGCCGGCAAGCCGTTGAGGCTTCTGTTGTCCGGCAGGATAATTCATAAAAACAGAAAAAGTTATGGAAAATCAGTATGTGAAACAGTTTCCCGAACTTATGTCGGGCAAGAAGATAATGTATGTCCACGGTTTCGGTTCGTCGGCGCAATCGGGCACGGTGACGCTCCTGCGCACTCTCATGCCTGAGGCCACCGTCGTGGCACGCGATATACCTATACATCCCGCCGAGGCCATGGACATGTTGCGGGCCATGTGCGAGGAAGAGAAGCCCGACCTAATCATCGGTACGTCGATGGGAGGCATGTATGCCGAGCAGCTGAAGGGCTACGACCGCATACTGGTGAACCCGGCTTTCCAGATGGGCGAGACCATGTCGAAGCACGGAATGATAGGTAAGCAGACGTTCCAGAACCCGAGGGCCGACGGCGTGCAGGAGTTCATCGTCACCAAGTCGCTCGTGAAGGAGTATGCCGAGGCCACGTCCCACTGTTTCGAGGACATCACTCCGGAGGAGCGTGACCGCGTGACCGGACTCTTCGGCGACGAGGATCCGCTCGTGCATACGTTCGACCTGTTCCGCGAACACTATCCCGCTGCCATACATTTTCATGGTGAGCACCGGCTCACCGACAAGGTGTCGCTTCATTATCTTGTGCCTGTAATCCGCCGCATAGACGACCGTCAGGAAGGCCGTCAGCGTCCGATAGTGCTCATAGACATATCGACGCTTGCCGACAGCTACCATAACGCCACAGCAAGCATGCACAAGGCTTACGAGATGCTTATGGAGCACTATGACGTTTATGTGGTTGCTCCGGCACCGTTCAATGAGAGCGGCAGCATGGCTGAGTCCGTGGCGTGGGTGGAGAAGTTTCTCAGTGCTCCGGCACACGACCGCATCGTGTTCGCAAACCAGCGCCAGGTGCTCTATGGCGACTATCTCATAACCGACCACGAGTGCGACGACTTCATCGGCACTACGGTGGTATGGGGCAGCGACGAGTTCAAGACGTGGGAAGAGATCATCGTCTTCTTCGAGCGTCTCGGCGGACAATGATTCAGCCACGGTTTTTTGTTCAGAAAGGATTTACTGTAAAATGGAAATCGCAAACAGATGTTTACGGTCATAGTGATAATGTTCTGCGGGGTGCTTGCCGGACGCATGGTCGGCGTGAAGTGCCGCCCGGTGGTGTCGCGTGTGGTGACAGTGCTTATATGGGCGTTGCTTTTCATGCTCGGTGTTGAGGTGGGCGCCGATCCCCGCATCACAGGCAACGTGCTCACGCTCGGTCTCGACGCGCTCGTGATTGCAGTGTGCTGCGTGGCAGGCAGCGTGCTCCTTTCGTGGGTCATGTGGCGCATGTTGCGCGGAAGAAAAAGCGGGGAGGCGGAATGAAGGGCAGTCTTGTCATCACCGCTTTCTTTGCTGTCGGCGTGGCGTGTGGACTGCTTCACATCATACCCGATGGTTTTATAAATGGCCGTACGAGCTTTTATGTGCTGTGTGCGCTCATGTTCAGCGTGGGCATGTCGATAGGTTGCGACTCCGCGACGCTCCGCAGCTTCAGACAACTCAATCCACGTCTGGCCCTGCTTCCGTTCGTCACCATTGCCGGTACGCTTGCCGGCGCCATGGCTTCGTCTGTGGTTCTGCCTCACCGTGAGCTGTCCGACTGTCTCGCCGTCGGCTCAGGCATGGGCTATTATTCGCTTTCCAGCATATTCATAACCGAGTATCGCGGTGCCGAACTGGGCACCGTGGCTCTTCTTGCAAATATATTCCGTGAGTTAGCGGCGTTGCTCCTCGCGCCTTTTCTTGCCCGTCGTTTCGGCAAGCTGGCACCGATATCGGTAGGCGGAGCAACAACCATGGACACCACGCTGCCGGTGATCACTCGCAGCGTGGGTCCGGAGTATGTCGTCGTGTCAGTGTTTCATGGTTTCGTGACCGACTTCAGCGTGCCGTTCCTCGTGACGTTCTTCTGCACGCTCTGATGGTCAGTATTCGGTCTTCTCGCTGCTTTCTTCCCACATGCGGAATGCTCTTATGGCCTCCTCGGGAAGCAGCAGCTCCATCTTCTTGTGACGCTCGGACGGCGCAAGAGGTATTTCCTGATAGATGAAATCGTCGTCGAACCCTATCTTTGCGGCGTCCTTGCGGTTGTTGGCATAGTATATCTTGTCAAGGCGCGCCCAGTATATGGCACCCAGACACATGGGGCAGGGCTCGCACGAGGTGTATATCTCGCACCCTTCCAGGCAGAACGTGCCCAGCTTTGCGGCCGCGCGGCGTATGCAGTTCACCTCGGCGTGGGCCGTGGGGTCGTTGTCTATGGTGACGCTGTTAGAGGCCTCGGCCACTATCTCACCGTTGCGTGCAATCACGGCGCCGAAAGGTCCGCCGCCGTTTCTTACGCTTTCTTCCGACAGAGCGATGGCTCTGCGCATCAGATCTTTCTTGTCCATATTCGTTGATTTTTTGTGCTTCCCGGACGGGAATGCCTTGTTAGTGTTTCTGTTGTCTATCTATTGTGCGCCGTCAACCGCGCACTATCTTCATGTATTCGTCGTAGCTGATGTGTCGTCCGCCCATCGACTTGAGGTGAGGCGTCTCAAACTGGCAGTCTATCATCGTGCCGCCGTGCTCCTCCATGTAGCGTGCGAGGTGTATGAGTGCCAGTTTGCTCGCGCTCGGAACAAGCGAGAACATGCTCTCTCCGAAGAAGCAGTTGCCCAGACACACGCCGTACAGTCCGCCGACGAGCTTGTCGCCGTCCCACGCCTCCACGCTTGCGGCGAAGCCCTGTTCGTGCATCGCCTCGTAGGCGCGGGTCATCTCGCTTCCGAGCCACGCCCCTTCCTCGCTTATGCGCAGCTGTCCGCAGTTGGTTATCACGCCGTGGAAGTCGCGGTTTATGGTCGTGGTGTATCGGCCTTTGTTCATTAGTGTGCGCATGGAATGGGACACATGAATCTCCTTGGGAAATATCACGAAGCGGTCCATCGGGCAATACCAGTGTATCTCGTCGGCCCAACGGAACGCGTACCACGGGAATATGCCGTTGGAGTAGGCCAGTATCAGCCTGTCGATGCTCAGGTCGCCGCCCACGGCGAACAGTCCGTCGGGATCGCCGAGACGCGGATCGGGAAACGCGAGTTCTTTGCCTATGCGGAATATCATTGCGTAATCGCGGGTTTGTCGTCAATAATGTCAATCAGTGCCTCGCCTCCGTTGGCAAGGTGTCCGAACAGTATCTCGTGCGTGAGCATCGGCTTCAGGTGTCGGCTAATGATGCGGTCGAGCTCACGCGCACCGTATTCTTTGGTGAATCCGCGCTTCAGGATCCATTGGCGTGCGGCGTCGCTCAGCTTCATGGTTATGTTCTTTCTGCTGAGCTTCTCCTGCAGCTCGCCGAGCTTCTTGTCCATTATGAGCTCCGCCATGTGCATGTCCATGTCGTGGAATACCACCGTAGCGGACAGTCGGTTGATGAATTCGGGCTTGAAAGTCTTCTTCACCTGTTTCATCATTGCGTCGCCCTGCGATATTCCTCCCGCGAATCCCACCTGGGCACGCGATGCATATTGTGCTCCGGCGTTGCTCGTCATTATTATCACTACGTTGCGGAAGTCGGCCTTCTGTCCCTTGTTGTCGGTCAGACGGGCATAGTCCATCACCTGTAGAAGTATGTTGTAGATGTCAGGATGAGCCTTTTCTATCTCGTCGAACAGCAGCACGCAGTTCGGTGTCTTGCGTATGGCGTCGGTCAGTTGTCCGCCGTCCTCATAGCCTACGTATCCCGCCGGCGAGCCGATGAGCTTTGCCACGGTGTGCTTCTCGGTGTATTCGCTCATGTCGAACCGCACGAGTGATATGCCGAGCTCGGCAGCGAGGACGCGCGCCACCTCTGTCTTTCCTACTCCGGTAGGACCGACGAAGAGCAGGCTTGCCAGCGGTTTGTTGTCGTCGAGCAGTCCGGCCTTTGCCATCTGCACGGCTTCCACCACCTGGCTCACGGCTTCGTCCTGACCGTAGATCTTGGCTTTTATGTTCTGTTCGAGCGACGCGAGCTTCGTGTTGTCGTCTTCTTTCATCACGGCGGCGTCTATCTTGCACATCTTCATGAGCACTTCGGTCATCAGGTCCTTATCCACCACCTGCTTATCATCGGCCGAAGGATGTGTCGCGCGGTAGGCTCCCGCCTCGTCGATTATGTCTATCGCCTTGTCGGGAAGGAATCTGTCGTTTATGTGTTTTGCAGCCATCCGCACGGCGTAATCTATGCTTTCGTCTGTATATTCCACGCCGTGGAACTTCTCGTATTGCTCTTTCAGTCCGTTGACAATCCTGATAGTCTCCTCTACATCGGGCTCGGGGATGTCAATCTGTTGGAACCTCCGCACTATGCCACGGCTCCGCGCCATGTGCCGGTTGTACTCGTCGTAGGTGGTGGAACCGATGAAACGTATGTTGCTGTTCTCCATATAGGGCTTCAGCATGTTCGAGGCGTCGAGCGCTCCGTCGCTTCCACGTCCGGCACCCATCATGTTGTGAATCTCGTCTATGTAGACAATGGCGTTGCCTTCGGCGCTTATTCCGTCCATGACGAGCTTCATTCTTTTCTCGAAGTCGCCTCTGAACTGCGTTCCGGCGAGCATCGTGCTCATGTCCATCTGATAGACATGGCATCCCTTGAGCTTCTCCGGCACGTCGCCTTTTACTATCTTCGCCACGAGTCCACGCACAAGAGCCGTCTTTCCGACGCCCGGTTCGCCCACGTGCAGCGGGTTGTTCTTGTCTTTGCGACACAATACCTGTATGGTGCGCTCCATCTCCTCGTCGCGCCCTATGAGCGGCGTGAAAGTGTCGGCAATGTCGTTCATGCATGTCACGAGACTTTTCCATGTCTCTTTCGGTTGCTCTTCGGGTTTGTCAGACTCCTGTTGTGACGGGTGCGAGGATATGAGCAGACTGAGAAAGTCGCCCACGTTGTCGCCCAGATATTTCTTCAGCAGATAAGTGGCTTCGGAGTCCTCGAGGTTGAGCAGTCCGATGGTGAGATGCGGAATGTCCACTCTTTCGGCTTCCGACTGTTCCACCTGTGTCGTCGCAATCTCAAGCATCTGTCCGAAGAGAGCCGAAGCGTCGGGGTTGTACTCGACATTTTCAGGCACCACCTCCACTGTCTCCATGTATTCGTTGAGTTCCTTATACATGTCCTCGACGTTGCATCCTACAGTGTAGAGCGCCTCGATGAACGGTCTGTAGTTGAGCAATGCCATGAGCACATGCTCAGGCATGACAAATTCGTTGCGCAGTCTTTTGCAGTAATTGAGTGCAAGCGCAAGTATCTTGTTCAAGTTTACGTTCTCTTCCATAATTTATTCCGGTTGGCAACTGAAACGTAGCGGGAAGTTCTGTGCACGTGCCATGCGGGTCGCTTTCTTTATTTTCGACAGCGCCACGTCATAACTGTATATTCCGACGACGTCTTGTCCGTTGCGGTGAACGTTGAGCATCATGCGCTCCGCTTCCTCGGCTGTCTTGAAGAAGACAGTCTTGAGCACCGTCACGACAAACTCCATCGTCGTGAAATCGTCGTTGTGTATGATGACCTTATATCGTCTCGGTTCACATACTCCGGTGTGTTCGCGTTCGCGTATTGATGATTGTTCTTTTGCCATATAGCTATCTCCTTTATCCATGTTGCCTGCAAGTGATGCGGCAATCATAGTCTGATGCAAACTTAATGAATTTTTCCGGACATACCAAACAACATATATTAAAATGTGGATGTATGCCGGCAGTGTCGGCGTGTGCCGTGTATGAATTTATAAATATGTGATGTTTTTTCCGGAACATTAATTAAATAATGATTAATTTTGTGGATTGCCGGGGCATGGTATGTTACATTGCTCGTTTATTGTATAGCTGTATGATAGTATTTAAGAGTATAAGCAACGAATAATTTTATTCATTGTATTATGTTTTAAACACATCATCCGCGATATGCAGGCACCCATAAACAGACTGATAAAATGATATATAATAATATTATTAAGGAGGAATTGTATCTCCTCGTGGAGAAACTGGAAAATACGGAGAGTCCGGATGCCAATAAAATAATGCTTGAGGTATTGGACAAGTTGTGTGCTATTGTGTTGGATGATAAAGATAATGCCAATGCAAATATGCAGGAGCGACTTGACAATTTGTGCCGGATATTCAAGTTGTCTGTCAGTGAAACAAATTCTGTGCACAAGGTTAGGTATGATGCAAACAGCCATAAGGAATTATTACCTGAAAAGATTTATCATGACAGAAAAACCTTGTCAGATTTGATTTCTAATGTGTTCTCTCATCCGGAGCTATTCATTAATAAATCAGAAAAGGTGGGCCGGACTGAATGTGATGAGAAAAGAAAAAAACAGGACGATGATGATAATTGTATCAGATGTCGTGTTCTGCGTCATAATGATGAATATATCACTGTGCAGACTGAAGATGAGAAGGGCGGCAATGAGTTGCATGTAGCATACGATGCGGTCGCAGGCGGTGACGAATATGGCTATCTTCGCCAGATACTGCGTAAGGGAATGCAGCTTAATCTGCTAGATATAAGTCGGTCGGACGATAAAATTATGGCAGGAGAAATTGTGGTAGAACCCGATTTTCTTGTAGATATCAGTTCGCTTGCAGCCTGTTTCGAGGACTACGGACACCATCCGTTGCTGTACACTCTCAATCGTCTGAAGGAGCGTCCGAACACATATCACATAATACTCGGAAACTTCGCAGGTATGGCTCTCGACGACATTATTAACAGTCCGCAATTCTCTCTGAACGAAACGATAAAGAAAAACTTCAGCGAGAAAGCCATAGAGTATGCTACGTGTGACGGTTTCAATCCGTCGGAATTCATGAGAGACGCCAAGCTACAGACAAATAACATAATTCAGATAACGTTGAGTCTTTTTAAGACATACGACAAATCGAAGGTGCTGCTTGAGCCGTCGTTCGTGTGTGAGAGGCTCGGCGTGCAGGGACGTGTCGATATGATGACGTCGGACAAACGCATGCTCGTGGAGCAGAAATCAGGCAAGAACAGATACATTGAGCTCAATACGCAGAACAGCAAGGGCGAGCAGTATGTGACGAAACACTACGTGCAGCTGTTGCTTTACTACGGAGTGCTGAAATATAACTTCAAACTCACGGGCAAAGAGCCGGAAGTGATGCTTCTCTATTCGAAGTATCCGATGCCAGGCGGACTCATCCGCACACGCCATCTCGAGACAGAACTGCGCGAGGCCATCGGCTTCCGCAATCTTGTCGTGGCGCAGGAGTATGCCATGACTGCCGATGGTTTCGGGTCGGCTATCGACGACATAACGCCCGAAACGCTTAACGTGAGTTGCATGTCAAGCTTTTTCTACGAGAACTATCTGCTGCCAGAACTCAAGAAAGTGACCGATCCGCTGGCAGCACTCCCGCCGCTCGAGCGTGCATATCTGTGCCGGATGATGACTTTCGTACTGAAAGAACAGTTGCTGACAAAGACAGGCGAGCTTGCCGGACCAAGCTGCAGCGTGGCCGACATGTGGCGTATGACGCCCGAAGAGAAGCTCGACGCCGGCAGCATATATATGGGACTGCGACTCGTGTCGCTCGAAAAGAATGCGTCGTCGGGCAGCTACGATCTGCTGACACTTGACGTGCCTGACTGCGGCGACGACTTTTCGCCGAACTTCCGGCGTGGTGACATGGTGTATGTCTATGCTTATCCGGAAGGCGAACAGCCCGATGTGCGCCGGAGCATACTGTTCAAGGGTGTGATGGTGAGGATAGAGGCAAGCCGTGTATCGGTGTGTCTGAGCAACGCCTTGCAGAATCCTGACGTGCTGGCACGGCGCTCCAGCGACGGCAGAACGTTGCATTATGCCATAGAACATTCAGGCAGCGATGTGGGCAGTGCTGCCACCATGCGTGCGCTGTTCGACTTTGTGACCTCGTCGCCCGACCGTCGTGAGCTTATGTTGTCGCAGCGTGAGCCACGGCGCGACATGTCTGTGCGACTTACCAAAAGCTATGGTGACTACTTCGACGACCTGCTGCTGCGGGCCATGCAGGCCCGCGACTATTTCCTGCTCGTTGGTCCTCCCGGAACGGGCAAGACCTCTACGGCCATGCGTTACATGGTGGAGGAACAGCTCGCAGCCGACAACCAATCGTCGGTTCTGCTGACAGCATATACCAACCGCGCCGTTGACGAGATATGCTCCATGCTCTGCGACGCAGGCATAGACTTCATGCGCATAGGCAATGAATACAGTTGTGACGAACGGTTCCGCCCGTATCTGGTGGGCAACACGGTGGAGAAGAACCCACGTCTGGTGGAACTGAGGCGGCTGCTTGTGGAGAATAGGGTGTATGTCGGTACGGTGACGACGCTCATGTCGCGTCCGTACATCTTCGCACTCAAACATTTCGCGCTCGCAGTGGTGGATGAGGCCGGACAGATAACCGAACCGGGACTTGTAGGACTGCTTGCCGCCCATCGGCCGAAAAACCGCAACGAGCTTGCCATCGACCGTTTCATACTCATCGGCGACTACAAACAGCTGCCGGCAGTGGTGCAGCAGAGCGTGGAGGAGTCGGCCGTGACAGAACCGTGTCTGAACGAGGCGGGAATAAGAAACTGCCGCGACTCTTTGTTCGAGAGGCTCATACGTAATGAACGCCGCGCCGGACGTGAGGACTTCATCGGGCTGTTACGCCGCCAGGGACGCATGCATCCGGTAATCGCTGCCTATGCCGGAGCAATGTTCTATGCCGACGAGAGGCTCGAGCCTGTGCCGTGTCCGCATCAGAAAGAATCGGTCCCCGGTTATCAGAATGAGCCCGCCGACGAACTGGACGAGGCATTGACTGACGAAAGAGTGATATTCATCCCGTCTGAAAAGACCGACGAAGGCGGAAGGTCGGAGAAGGTGAACGCCAGCGAGGCACGCATAGTGGCCGACCTCGTGGCGCGCATCCGCCGGCTGGCAGGCAGCTCGTTCAGCTGTGATAGAACGATAGGCATAATCGTGCCTTACCGCAACCAGATAACCATGATACGCCGCGAGATGGAGCGTCGCGGTCTCGACTGCGCCGCAGACATCTGCATCGACACAGTGGAACGCTTCCAAGGCTCGCAGCGCGAAGTGATAATATGCTCGCTGACAGTGAACAACGACGCGCAGCTCGACTTCCTAACGTCAAACTGCTTTGAGGAGAACGGCAGAACCATAGACCGCAAACTCAACGTGACGCTTACCCGTGCGCGCCGACAGATGATACTCACCGGCAATCCGGAAATACTCGGCCATAATGGTGTATATGCCGACCTGATGGAGCGCATACGCCGCAACGGCAGATACATGGAGTGGCACATCGGCTGACTCAGCAGCAGACATGAAAACGGAGCACCGGACAGCGCGCCCGACACTGCACAAAAGACGTGTGCCGGAATCTGCATATAGCAGATGCGCGATAGTGAAAATATCATGGCAATATAAAAAAAGAGTAAAAAGTTTTGAGCATATTCTATTTTGTTCTATATTTGCAAAAGAGATGAATCTTTTGCTGCCGATATGTAATGCCGGATTACCGGTATTGCGTCATTATTCATACGGAAGTATGCAACATATGCAGGCAGTAACAAACAGAGTTAATAAACCCCGTCGCGGGGCTTTCTGCCACGGATGGAATTTTTTTAATTAAAACACTAAATCATTATGAAAAAAATTATTCTTATGGCTGCCCTGATGTTGTCATCAGTAGCTATGTTCGCACAGCGCGCTGTGGGTTCTTGGACCATTCAGCCTAAAATCGGTTTGAATATCGCGAGTCTGACAAACAATGACGGCTCTGATCCGAGAATAGGTTTCGTGGGTGGAGCTGAATTTGAATATCAGGCTGCCGACATCGTTGGCATTTCTGCCGGTGCATTATATTCTATGCAGGGTTGCAAGGTTGACGGAAACGGATCGACATACACAACAAAGCTCGATTACATCAACATCCCGATACTTGCAAACATCTATGTTGTGGATAATCTGGCTGTCAAGTTCGGTATTCAGCCGGGATTCAATGTAAACAGCAAGGCAAAGTATACACGAGGTGACGCAAGTGCAGAAGACGGAATTGAAAATATGAAGACAGTTGATTTCACAATTCCAATAGGACTCTCATACGAGTTCAGCAATATTGTGATTGACGCACGCTACAACTTCGGTCTGACCAAGGTCAGCAGCGATGCAGACTGCAAGAACAGTGTGTTCCAGATAACAGTGGGATACAAGATTGATCTCTGAAAATCTTAAAAGAGGTTTTACTCGAATACTTAATACTCTGGGGGACGGTGTCGTGAGATATCGCCCCCTTTTTTGTATGCCATCCGGGATGTTCCTGACAAGTGTCGGAGTATGGCATGAAAGGCTGTGGCGACGGTGGAATATTTTTATAAAAGATTTTTGCAAAACAGATAATAAGAATGCGTACGAAAGCACTTTTCCGGACGTTGCGTGACAGTGCGTCTGACGGGGTGCGCGAAATGGCGTTGCAAAAAACGATTTCCTTAATTTAACAAATGCGATGTGATTGTTATAAATTGTATAAATATTTGTGTCACAGAAAATAAATTCATATCTTTGCAGCAGAAGATTACATATAAAGACAAGGATAAGGAATTCCGACGGCAAGGCTCGCGTGTCGGAATTCTGTGTTTTTTTGTCTGCTAAGAAAAACTAACTAATAAAATTTTAAGATTATGGCTTATATGTCACAAGAAGGCTACGAGAAGCTCGTGGCAGACCTGAGGCAGCTTGAAACTGTGGAGCGCCCAAAGGCATCGGCCGCTATTGCAGAGGCCCGCGACAAGGGTGACTTGAGTGAAAATTCCGAATACGATGCAGCCAAGGAGGCACAGGCTCATCTGGAGGACAAGATAAACAAGCTGAAGCAGAGCATAGCAGAGGCGAAGATAATAGACACATCGCGCCTCAGCACAGACATGGTGCAGATTCTCTCAAAGGTGGAGATGACCAACATGGTAACGAAGGCAAAGATGACTTACACTCTCGTCAGCGAGAGCGAGGCCGATCTGAAAGCCGGCAAGATATCCATCAAGACTCCTATTGCGCAGGGACTGCTCAACAAGAAGGTTGGCGATATCGCCGAGATAAAGATACCGCGCGGAACCATAAAGCTCCGTATCGACAAGATATCTATTGAATAAGTATCAAGGTTGTCGTTGTTTTAAAAATTTAAGGTTATGGATATATTTTCAAAAATAGCGGCAGGAGAGATTCCAAGCTATAAGTGTGCCGCAAACGACGAGTTCTATGCATTTCTCGACATCAATCCTATGGTGAAGGGCCATACGCTGGTCATACCGCGCCGCGAGGTGGACTACATCTTCGATATGGAGGACGACGAGATTGCACGTTTCCAGGTATTCGCAAAGAAAGTGGCTCAGGCCATAAAGGCTGCGTTCCCGTGTGTCAAGGTGGGTGAGGCCGTGCTCGGACTCGAGGTGGCTCACGCACACATACATCTTGTGCCGATGCAGTCGGAGAAGGACATGAACTTCGCCGGTCCTAAACTGAAGCTCAGCGACGAGGAGCTTGCGGATATTGCCGCAAAAATATTCGCCGAATATCAGAAAATAGCAGGTTGAGTAAACCGTATCTGATGAAAGAAGGCCTTATGCCGCACTTAGGAGTGACGCGGCATAAGGCCTTCTCTTTTATTGTATGCGCTGCGGGCGCTTGTCAGATGTATTCGTCGCCCTTCTTCATCTGCACCTCGTTCACGAATTTTCGCACGAGTGCCGACGAGTCTTCCTTCTTGCAGATGAGCAGCACGTTGTCTTTCTCGGCCACGATGAATCCGTCGAGCCCGTTGATTATGGCAAGACGGTCTTTCGGCAGCTTTATCACGTTGTTGTGGGCATCGTCTATCATCACGTCGCTGTCCACCACCACATTGTCGCCCTCGCCCTTGTGTATGGCTTCGTATATGCTGTGCCATGTGCCGAGGTCGGCCCATCCGAATTCACACTTCATCACAGCCACATTGTCGGTCTGCTCCAGAAATCCGTAGTCGAGCGATAGATTGGGATAAGACGGGAAGTTCTCGCGTATGAAGTTCTTCTCGTCCTCTACGGTGTAGTCGGGATGCTGCTCGTCGAAATTGCGCAGAACCGGGGGCAGAATCTCGCAGAAACGGCTGAATCCGTAGCGCGCGTTGGTGAAGAACAGTCCGGTGTTCCAGTAGAACTCTCCGCTCTCCATGAATATCTTTGCAAAGTCGCGCTCCGGCTTTTCGGTGAACGACCTCACCATATAAACATTGTCACCCATCGGCTCACCGGTCTGTATGTATCCGTAGCCCGGCTCCGGACGTGTCGGCTTCACACCCATGGTGAGTATGCAGTCGTGATCGCTTACGAAGTCGAGACCTTCGTTTATGTTCTTGGCGAACATCTCTTCGTTCTGCACAAACTGGTCAGACGGCGCCATCACCACGCATGCGTCCGGATTCATGTGCATTATTCTGTGTGTGGTCCATGCCGCGCTCGGGGCAGAGTTGCGGTGTATCGGCTCCACCATGATGTTCTGCTCGGGCAGTTCGGGCAGCTGTTCCTTCACCTTGTCAGCGTAGTTGATGTTCGTGTTTACAAATATATTCTCATGCGGAACAATCTTGGAGAAACGGTCGAAGGTCTGCTGAAGCTGTGTGCGTCCGCATCCGAAGAAGTCGATGAACTGCTTTGGAAACTGTTCACGGCTCCACGGCCACAGCCTGCGTCCTTTTCCGCCGGCGAGAATAACACAATAGTTATTTTTAGGATTTGTTCTCATGACACTTTTTGTTTTTAGTATATTGCATCAGCGAAAATACTAAGTTCCTTTGATATTGCCAAGACTTTTATATTTATTTTAAGAATAACCACGAATTATAAGATATCGCCACCGACCGCCATCCCGCTGCGTTCCGGCATTTCTTCTAATAATGTATGTCATCCGTTTTATGGTGGCGGTTTATCGTAAAACATCGTGCAGCTGTCTATAAGACATCATCTCGTGTCGTGCTCTGCCGTCTGTCTATTTCTTTTTTAATGGATATAATGGTTCATGGCGTATCGTCCGTGACGGTCATCCGGCGAGTCACGTCATTCATCACATACCTCCAATAGTCTGAATAAAACAAAAATTTTCGTGTTAAACCTTTGTTATTCCGAAATTATATCGTACCTTTGCATTCGCGTTTACGCCCAGATGGCGGAATCGGTAGACGCGCTGGTCTCAAACACCAGTGGAGCAATCCGTCCCGGTTCGACCCCGGGTCTGGGTACTTCAAACCCTTGATGATCAACTGATTATCAAGGGTTTTCCTTTTTATCGGGCGTACTAAAAGTGTACTTCCTGACGAAAAGAAAAAGAAAGAGTACTTTCGCCGTTTTAGCAACCTTATATTTATGCTTTATTAACAAAGATGCTGCATATTTCTTCCTTTCTCCTGCTTTTGTTTGCTTTGAAAACGGTATCCATCACTTATCTTTGTAACCCAAACCGATTTTAATGCACAACGTATATGGAAGATTTCAGAGAAACCAACTTCAAAAAGATACAGCAGTTACTTGATAAATGTGTTGCCCATGAATACGGGATGAAAACTAATGCGCTTGCCTTAAAGCGTGAATACCTGACGGAAGCGCAAATGAATGACTACATCCGGCAAGAAATTTTCAACGTGACCGAGAACCTTGTATCCCTATGCCAAAAGAACCGTGCCCTGCACAATATACGTTTTGACATACTGATGCCGGACTTCCTTTGGGAAAGCGGTTTCTTCGAGAATCTCTCTCTTGACGAGCGGAAAAAATATATTTCGTTCCAATGTTCTTCTTTTGATATGGACAAATACCTGCAATCTTCCACTTGCTATGATGAGCAGCTTCCGTTCTTTTCTTCCATTGTGCGCCTTGTCATGCAGACCCAATGTCTGGAATACCTCCAACAACTGGAGGACGCCAGTCATGCCTCTGTTCCTTTGGATGAGAAATCAGAAGAACAGCCAAAAGAAGAAGAGAAGGCACAGCCTGAGCCGACCAAGATAGTCGGGAAATCCAATCCATTCAAATCAGTCCTTACAACGCAACAAATCAAACTGTTGGTCGAATGTATCAACGAAGCGCACATATTCACCACGACAATCACCCCGAAAATCCTTTCGGACTTCTTCGCCTGCAAACTGAACGGGGTATTGAAGTCCAACAACAACCGCTTGCTGGCTTATCTGATGATGCAGCTTAGCTGCTACAACTATATCGCTTATGAGTGGCAGTCCGTCATAGCCAACAACAAGCTGGTACTTGCCAAGATAAAAGACAAATACCTCACACGCAGCGACTTGTCGAGCGCGACAGACAACGTGAAGTGCATCTACCCGAAAGGATACGAAATCATAGACAAATACATCAAGCAACTGCAAAAAGGTTGAGCATAGTCTGAGCGGTCAAACAAAGCTCAATTAGACTTCATTTCCAAGCCTTTAACTTTGCCCCCGTTAACAAAACGATGCGGCATGTCGGCATAGGTCAAAACAAAAATATTTCACGTGAGTTACCCGTAACTTATGTGTTGATGTTTTGGAGGATGCCGATTTTTGCCCCATCAAAAATAAAACGAGGGTGCGCACCTTCATATTGTTTCACCAAAAAGTTTCAAGCAATATGGAAAAAACTTTGGAAATGCGAGTGGAAGAACTCGAAAGAATGTTGTTCCTAACCAAGAACGTGCTTAGCTTTGATGAAGCGAGCACATTCCTCAACCTGTCCAAAAGTTACCTTTACAAGCTGACTTCGGGCAATCTGATTCCCCATTACAAGCCGCAGGGGAAGATGCTTTATTTTGAGGAGTCCGAACTGGAAGCATGGCTCCGCCAGAATCCGGTAAAGACCAAAACGCAGATAGAGCAAGAAGCGCAGAAGTATGTTCTCAACCATCCCTTAAAGAAGTAAAGCCCATGGAAAACAAGAAAAGCACGGAGGCTAAAGGGGACACCATCATGAATAAGGAAGATTTTGCTGCCCTTTGGAAAAGCATCCGCCTGAAAGTGACGGACACTTACGATGTGCCGCCTGAAATCCTTTGGGTGAACGGCTCCACCATCGGGACGCTGGGCAACTTCAGCGCCTCCACAGGCAAGGCGAAAAGCAAGAAGACGTTCAACATCTCCGCCATCGTTGCAGCGGCACTGACCAATGACGAGGTGCTGCACTATTCGGCGTGCCTGCCTCCGGACAAACGGAAAATCCTTTATGTGGACACCGAACAGAGCAGGTACCATTGCCACAAGGTGATGGAACGCATCCTGCGGCTTGCCGGACTGCCGACCGACCAAGACAGGGACGACTTTGTTTTCATCGTGCTCAGGGAACAGACCCCTGACATGCGGAAGCGGATTATCGAGTATATGCTGGAGAACATGCCCGATGTGGGGCTGCTCATCATTGACGGCATCCGCGACCTGATGTATGACATCAACAGCCCCAGCGAATCGACCGACCTGATAAACCTGCTCATGCGCTGGTCAAGCGGATACAACCTGCACATTCATACCGTGCTGCATCTGAACAAGGGGGATGACAATACGAGGGGACATATCGGCACGGAACTGAACAACAAGGCGGAAACCGTCCTGCAAATCACCAAGAGCACGCAGGACGGGAACATCAGCGAGGTAAAGGCGGCACATATACGCGACCGGGACTTCGAGCCTTTCGCCTTCCGCATCAACGACAGCGCATTGCCCGAAGTCGTGGACGGCTATGTATTCCAGCAGCCCAAGCAGGAAAAAAGTTTCCCGCTTACGGAACTGACTGAACAGCAGCACCGCACGGCGTTGGAAAACGGTTTCGGCAAGCGCACCGTGCAGGGCTATTCCAACGTCATACAGGCGTTGAAGCAGGGCTATGCAAGCATCGGCTACGAGCGGGGACGCAATGTCCTCGTGGCATTGAACACGTTCCTCGTGAACAAGCGTATGATTGTAAAGGAAGGAAAGGGATACCGTTACAATCCCGATTTTCACTACTAAACAGGTTTGGTTTAGTTCGGACATATATATAAGGGGAACAGACTTCCCGTTTCCCGTCACTTCCGGCAATCAAGTCCGGTACAGTACGGGCGTATATATGAAGGTCTAAACCGGACTGGTACACTTCCCAATTATTCATCATCCACTAAAAAGTTTGCATTATGAACATTGAAGAAGCAAAGAAAATACCCATCACCGATTACCTGCACAGTCTGGGATATTCACCCGTCAAGCAGCAGGGAGCGAATCTATGGTACAAATCGCCACTGAGGGAGGAACATGAAGCATCCTTTAAAGTAAACACAGAACGGGAACAATGGTATGACTTCGGGGCTGGCAAAGGCGGCAACATCATCGCACTGGCACAGGAACTTTACTGTTCCGACCATCTGCCGTACCTCTTAAACCGGATAGCAGAACAGGCACAGCATGTCCGCCCGGTCAGTTTTTCTTTTCGGCAGCAAAGGTCGGCACCGAGTTTTCAACATTTGGAAGTCCGTGACCTCACCCATCCGGCATTGCTCCGTTACTTGCAGGGGCGTGGCATTGACCTTACACTGGCAAAAAGAGAATGCAGGGAACTGCGTTTCACTCATGACGGCAAGCCCTACTTCGCCATCGGTTTCCCGAATGTGGCTGGCGGCTACGAGGTGCGCAACTCCTTTTTCAAAGGCTGCATCGCCCCGAAAGACATCACCCATATCCGGCAACAGGGCGAACCGAGGGAGAAGTGCCTGGTGTTCGAAGGCTTCATGGATTATCTTTCATTCCTCACGCTAAGGACAAAGAACTGCCCTGTCATGCCCAACCTTGACAGGCAGGATTACGTCATACTCAACTCCACCGCCAATGTACAGAAAGCCATTGACGCATTGGGGCAGTATGAACGCATCCACTGCCTGCTCGACAATGACGGGGCAGGCATCCGGGCAACGCAAGCCATCACAGCGGAATACTCCTATCGGGTACGGGATTTCTCGCACAATTACCGGGAATATTCCGACCTGAACGATTACCTGTGCGGCAGGAAGCAGGAACAGAAAAACGGACAGAAACTGCTGCTAAGGCAGAAGAAAGGCAGGGGAATCTAACCCGGCGGAGATAGACACTGTGAGCAACGGGCAGACGTTTCTTAGGGGAAGCAAGGTTATGTTTCGGTAGACCGAAACCGCCTTGCTTTGCTCCCCGCAAAGGAAACCGCTCCCGTCGGTCGCAATTTTCAAGACAACTTCCAAAGACAAAAATGTATGACAGATACAAGGAACAAATCAGGCGGTCGTCCGGCAAAGAACCGGATAGACAAGCAAAGACGTGTGGTCAGCACGAAGCTGACCGAGTTGCAGTATTACGCCGTTAGGAAGCGGGCATCAGAAGCCGGGCTGCGTGTCAGCGAGTATGTGCGGCAGGCTGTCGTGTCGGCAGAGATAACGCCCCGGCTGAACAGGCAGGATACGGACATCCTCCGCAAACTGGCAGGCGAAGCGAACAACATCAACCAGCTGGCGCACCGGGCAAATGCCGGAGGCTTTGCGAAAGTGGCGGTCGAACTGGTGAAACTTAAGAACAGGATAGTGGAAATCATAAGCCATTTGTCGGATGATTGGAAAAATAAGGAAAGGAAGCGGGTTTAAGGGCTGTGTGGACTACGTGCTGGGCAAGCAGCAGGCGGTCTTGCTCCATGCGGACGGAGTACTGGCGGAAAGCAGGCAGGACATCATCCGCTGCTTCTGCGCACAAGCCTCCATGAATCCCCGTCTGGGCAAGCCAGTCGGACATATCGCGCTGAGCTATTCGGTAAACGATGCGCCCAAGCTGACGGACGAGAAGATGATACAACTTGCGCAAGAGTATATGCGCGAGATGAAAATCACCGATACGCAGTACATCATCGTGCGCCACCAAGACAGGGAGCATCCGCATGTGCATATCGTGTTCAATCGCATAGACAACAACGGCAAGACCATCTCGGACAGGAACGACATGTACCGCAACGAGCAGGTGTGCAAGAAGCTGAAAGCCAAGCACGGGCTATACTTCGCCAAAGGCAAGGAACTGGTTAAGCGGCATCGCCTGAAAGAGCCGGACAAGTCGAAATACGAGATTTACACGGCTGTGAGGAATGAAATCGGCAAGTCCAAAAGTTGGCGGCAGTTACAGGAGCGGCTGGCAGAAAAGGGCATCGGCATCCGCTTCAAGTATAAAGGGCGTACAGACGAGGTGCAGGGCATCTTCTTCACCAAAGGTGCCTATACGTTCAAAGGTTCGGAAATAGACCGCAATTTCAGCTTCTCCAAACTGGATAAGCATTTCGGAAACGCAGGAATGGATACCGTAGAAAATAGCCGCCAGCAGATAGTTTCCGCACCTATTTTGGAGCCTGAGCAAACACCGCAAAGGAACGACAGCCCTTCAATGGGCGGCTTGTTCAGCTTGTTCGATGTTTCGCCGTCTGCTCCATCGGACGAAGAAATTGACTGGAGTCTGAGAAAAAAGAAGAAGAAAAAGAAATGACAACTTAAACTGTAAACGGATATGGAAGAAAATTTGATTTTAGAGGGGCTTCTCTCCATGGTTACGGAACTGAAGGAGAAGCAGGAAGCGCAGGTGACGCCAGCCGGACGCGAGGAAACCCTTTCCCGACTGGAGGCTATAGAACGGGCATTGTCTGAGTTACGCAGGAACCCGGCGGTTCCCGAAAAAGAGTTGCAAGACATCCTGACCCGGCTTGCCGAACTGCGGAAATCAGGACAGGAACAACGGCAATCTTTCGGGGAGGTCAAGAATTATGTAGTAGCCACTTTCGGCTGTCTCAAGGAAATGCTGGAAACAATGAAGCGGTACCATGATGAGCGCATGGCAGAAAAAGAAGAAGCCAAACCCGTACCGTTTCATCGGCGGATTTACAACAAAGTAACTTCTTTGGTACGCCCGAAGCTATTCCTCTTTTCGGCAGGTCTGATTGTCTGTGCCACGTCCCTGTTCCTGAATGTCCGTCTGGCTGAACGGATGGGGCAGTTGCAGGACAACGACATGAAATACCGTTATCTGCTGATGCAGGGACAAGCGGACGGCAATACCCTTGAAAGACTGGAGAATAAGTTCAAGTGGCAGCGGGACGAGCGTTTTATCCGCAACCTGACGGATTCGGTACTAGATTTTGAGGAACGTTGCCGCAGGCAGGCGGAAGCCTTGGAACGGGCAAAGCTGCTTAATGAGCAGGCTGAGCAGTTGAAAAAGGAAGCTGATAGGTTAGGAAATCAGTAAATAGCAAAAGCCGAGGTGAAGGATAAGTCCCATAACTTCGGCTTTTGAGTTTAATAGTTATACGTAATTCAAACAGACTATTTTTTTAGACAAGCCTTGACCATCGTCAAGGTTTATATGATATTTTTCACGAAAAAAGAAAAGTGAAATCTTATTGTTAAGATTTTATTTTATATTTGCGCCGCTTAAAAGGAAAACAAATATATGTAGAACAAAAAACTACTTTTTATGGCAAACCTATCAAAAGAAGGCAATATTCAACATAAACTTGGATTTGCCGGGTTACTCATCACATTGGGTATTGTTTTTGGTGACATTGGAACATCTCCACTCTATGTTATGAAAGCCATCATTCATACTGGAGAAGCTCTTGATGAAAATTATGTTTTAGGCGCATTGTCTTGTATCATATGGACGCTTACTCTTCAGACTACGGTGAAATATGTGCTGGTGGCTCTCCGTGCCGACAATAACGGGGAGGGTGGCATACTTGCGCTTTATGCCCTTTTACGCCGCCACAGAAGAAGGTGGATTTACATCATTGCCATTATCGGTGCGAGCACTTTGCTTGCTGATGGTATTATCACTCCAGCCATTACGGTCACAACTGCCATAGAAGGACTTGAAAGTATCAGTCCGCATCTGCCTGTGATTCCTATTACACTGACCATTATTACCATTATATTTTTCGTTCAGCGTTTTGGTACAGAAAATATAGGACGGTCATTTGGCATATTTATGCTACTTTGGTTCCTGCTTCTTGGAATCGCCGGAGCTATCAGTCTGACTTCCTATCCTCAAGTATTCAAGGCATTCAATCCTTACTATGCCATACGGTTATTAGTGGAATCCCCCCACTGGTTTCTGATATTGGGTGCCGTTTTCTTGTGTACCACTGGTGCAGAAGCCTTATACTCTGATTTAGGGCACTGTGGCAGACGAAATATTACGGTCAGTTGGATATTTGTAAAGGTGATGCTTATTCTAAATTATTTGGGGCAAGGAGCGTGGGTATTGCATCATCCGGAAAGTGCAGAAGGTACAGTGAACCCATTTTATTCAATCATGCCACAAGAAATACTGTTGTTTTCCATAGCAATGGCTACCGGGGCAGCTATTGTTGCGAGCCAAGCTCTAATAAGCGGTTCATTTTCCATATTGAGTGAAGCTATGAACTTGAATTTCTGGCCTCGTATGCGTATTAAGCACCCTACCAACGTAAAAGGTCAGTCATTTATTCCAATGGTAAACCTTGTAATGTATATTGGAGTAATATTTACTATATTGTTGTTTCGAGATTCCACCCACATGGAAGCCGCTTATGGACTTGCCATAACTATTACAATGTTGATGACAACATTGTTGTTGGGATTCTATTTGCATATGCATAACATTCCACGCATTCTATCAATACTGTTTGTCGGCGGATATTGTGTTATTGAAGGTATTTTCCTTGCTGCAAACCTGTCCAAATTTATGGTCGGAGGTTGGTTTACGCTGTTAATAGGTGGATTATTATGTTTTATCATGTTTGTATGGGTAAGTGCCAACAAAATTCGTCGAAAACATATGTCTTCCAAACGGTTAAGTGAATACTACAACATTATTTCTGATATTAAGGCGGACGAAAGCATATCCAAATATGCTTCTAATCTTGTCTATGTGAATCATGCAGACAAAGAAGGTTGTGTGGACGATAAATTGTTGTATTCCATAATTAATAAGCAGCCTAAACGGGCAGATCATTATTGGCTTATTAACCTTGAATTTGTGGATACACCAGACACACTTGAATATAATTGTTCCACATTAATAAAAGGGACATTGTTTAGTATAACCATGCGTATAGGTTTTCGTATAGAACCGCGCGTGAGCCTTTATTTACGACAAGTAGTTGATGACCTTGCTGCGGATGGTGAAGTAGAACTAACAAGCTCTTATCCTTCATTGCATAAGAATGGCATACCGGGTGATTTTCGCTTTATTATTATCCACCGGATATATTATCCTGAAGATTCCCGTAACCGCCGACAAAATTTGCTGATGAGCCTTTATGCCTTAATTAGAAAGATAGGCATTGGAGAACCGAGTGCGTTGGGGCTTGACACATCGGTTGTTGTTGTCGAGCGTGTACCGTTAATTATAGCTAATAGGGCAAAACATATTCGTCGTATAGAGCGGATTAAGCCTGAAAAATGCGATAATGATGCTAATATAGTCTTGGAAGAACAGAATGTATTATAAGTGACTTGCTATAATTATCGTCTGCATTTACGGTTTAGTTCTGTCTTTTGTATATACATCCAAACTAACCTAAACCTATTCTTGTTGGCAGTAATAAACGTGCTGGCGAAAAGAGAAAGAATGGCTTTCCTTCTTTTCGCCAGTAGTGTTTTTTATTGCTAATAGTTTGCAGTTGAAATGAACTTCTTAATTTCCTCTTCAGTGGGAAGTTCTATCATATACTTTTGCACGAAGATGTTCGGGTCTAATCCGGCAGTGGCGTATTTTACCAACGTGTCGCCCTTCTCGGTGCAAAGCAGGATGCCGACAGGCGGATTGTCGTCGGGTTGCATCACTTCCGCCTTGAAGTAGTTAAGATATAGGTTCAGTTGCGAAGCGTATTCGTGGCGGAACTTGTCTATCTTCAATTCCACGATGACATGGCATTTCAAAATGCGGTGGTAAAACACGAGGTCGGCAAAGAAATAATCCCCGTCTATCAGGATTCTCTTTTGGCGTGCTTCGAAGCAGAAGCCATGTCTCATTTCCAACAGAAAGCGTTGCAGGTTGTCGAGAATGGATTGCTCCAAGTCGCTTTCCGTTACCAAAGCACGGTCGTTCAATCCCAAAAACTCCAACGTAACGGGCGTGTTAATAATGTCTTTGGGCTGTAATTGTGTGGCTTGCCGCTGCACCAAGGCAGACAAGGCTTCTTTGTTTTTCGACAATCCGCTGCGCTCGTAATAGAGGGAATTGATTTGCCGCTCCAGTTCTCTTGCTGACCAACAACCCCTTATTGCTTCCATTTCATAGAAAGCACGTTTGACTGGATTTTCTATTTTAGAAATAAACTTTAAATGAGAATACGGTAATCTTTCAAATAATCTATCAGCTTGTGTATTCCATTCACTTGGTTGATTATTAACGGATTGTAATTCGGCACTCACCGTGTGCCGAATTGGTCCTGTGAATTCGGCGGACAGTGTGTGCCGAATTTCGCTTTCTGCCAATATGTATTGTGCGATAGGCTCTTTCAGTTGCGGATAAACGAGGTACAACCGCCGGAACTCACGAAACCTGCGCTCGTTCAGTCCTTTGACATTCAACCGCTGTTCCAGTTTCTTCAACAGTTGTTCGCCGTATGCGGCACGGTCTTCACCGTTTTGCTCAAACTCCACGATATAGCAGCCCATGAGCCAATTGCGGGCAGTCAGGGCGAGGTTTACAGCGTGTGCGGCTTGCGCCTGCAACGTGCTTTGTATCGTGCTGATATGTTTTACTAATGCTTCAAAGTCCATAATTGCAAAGGTAAGTCTTTTATGGTTAAAACTTTAATTCCGGCAGGCTGTTTATCGCCTCCTCTTTCAATTTATCCACCGCACGGGTGTATTTCTCCGTATGTTTCAGTCCGCTATGCCCGAGCAGGCTGGCAACCGTCTTGATGTTCGCCCCATTGTTGAGGATATTCACGGCGAATGAGTGACGGGCGCAATGCCAGCTTATGTGCTTATCTATCCCGGCTCTTTTCACCCAACGCTTGACGGATTTGCAGCAACTTTCATACGAAGGCAGGTTGAAGATGAGAGCGTCTTTGTTACCGTCTGCCGGCGGTTCTCCCACAAGCGAAAGAAGACCGTCATTGAGCGGAATGACCACACCGCTACTGGCGGAATGACCTTTGGTCTTGTTCTGCTCAAATTTTAGCAGCTTATTAGCGTAGTCGATATTCTTATAGGTAAGGTCTTTCACATCACAGAAGCGCAAGCCACAATACAGGCAAAAGATAAACGCACGCCTTACGTTGGGGTTCTCGTTGTCATAATGGCACGCAATCAACCGCTGGATTTCTTCCGGCGAAAGCACGTCCTTGCGTAGTATCTGGCTATCCGCCTTGCAGGTAACGCCTTTGCAGGGGTCTTTCAGCATCACATCGTGGTCAATCGCATAGTGGATAACCTTCTTGAAACGCTGGAAGATGCTTTTAGCCCCTTCGCCCACGCTACGGGATTGCAGATAAGCTACGAACTGTTCCATCATGTCCTTCGTGATAAGTTCCGGCTTGATGCCGAACTCGTGCATCGGGTAATGCTCCTTCAAAAAGTCCTTGAAACGGCTTAGGGCGATTTGCACCATCCGAATGTCTTTCTTGGTATAGTCATTGATATAGGCTTGAAAATAATCCAAGAAATTCACGTTCCGGTCTTTTTCAGGCGATAGCCCAACATACTTTCCTTAAACTCCTGTTCACGTTCGGCACGTATTTTTACAGCAAGCTCCAGTGTTTCCTTGTTCTGCTGGCGTTCCGCAGGGGTACGTGGCTTCTCTATCAGATACAGGCTGAGGTTCTCTTTTCGCCTGTGATGCTTGATAGCGAACTTCGGCTTTCCCCGCATCTTACCGCTTTCATAATACACCTGATTACCGTTTTCATCCAATACGGGCTTTTCCTCTCTACCCAAATAATACTCCAGATACAAACTAATTCTGCCGTCCGACAGCCTGTTTTGCTCCAATTTAGGGTTTTCTTTCGTTTTATTTTCTAACTTTGCCATTGTTTAGAGGTTTTATCCCGATTTAGATACCGTAACCGGGTGATTACGCTAAATAATTGATTTTCTTTTGTTTTCGATATTGCAAAGGTACAAAAGAAAATGGAATTTCAAAGTGTACTAAAAGTGTACTTAATGACGAAAAATGGGCAAAATATGGCAAAAATAGAGAAAATAAGAAAGATGCAAATACTTGATAATAAGGAAGATAAATTCTTTTATTTTCCTATGATTTCTATGCCTTGTACCGGGTCTGGGTACAGAAAGACGGCTGAGTATTGGTTTCCAATGTTCGGCCGTCTTTTATTTTGTGTATATGGTTGTATGCCGGTTTGTTTTAATCGTTCTTTCTGACGCTATTTGGATAAATTCTTTTAATGTAGATGTTCTTGAAGTATGGCATAGAAGAAACTGTTTTTATGATATTTCTTATTATAACGGGCAAATGGACGCATGATGTTCGTAATGTATGTGCAGGACCGGAAATATCACTGTAATGTCAGAAAGATTAAATGTTAAATCATATTTATATTACATTTAATGTGTGAAATAAGCGGAAAATGGGAATTTTAGATTATTTTTGCAACATATTCTTAATATAACCTCAGTTTGTCGGAAATTCGGAAGCACGTATCGTGTGTTTGCGGATGGCATATCAGTGCGTGGCAGTTTGGAGACTGGCGTGTGGTGCATCCGGCGTTATATGAGGTAGGACAGGCATTGTGTGACGTGGTGACTATTTTATGATAGTGCACCAAATGGTCTGTTTGCCTGTACATGGCATTTCATTCCGTTGTGACAGACGGTAGGTGGAATAATTGGGTGTGTATTAAAAAAACGTTTAGGAAAATATGACATATCATCTGCTGTATTTTTTCTTGAAGTTGTTGTCGTATATCCCTTTCCGGGAGATGTATGTCATATCAGACGTGTTGTATGTTCTGATATATTACATATTCAGGTACAGGCGGGCGATTGTCCGTAAGAATCTCATGGAGTCTTTCCCGGAGAAAAGCTCGTGTGAGATAATTGATATCGAGAAGAAGTTCTACCGTTTCTTTGCGGATAATCTGCTCGAAACGTGCAAGATGACAACCATCTCACGTGAAGAGATGGGACGGCGGATGAAGTTCACCAATATGGAAACATTCAACGCCGTACAGCGCGAAGGAAAGTCTGTGGCTCTTTATATGGGACATTTCGGCAACTGGGAGTGGTGTTCTTCTATGCCTTTGTATTTTGAGAAAGGCACTACTTCGGCTGAAATATATCACAAACTGCGTAATGAGAGCATGGACCGTCTGATGATGCGCAACCGCGAACGGATGGGTGCTATGTGCGTGGAGATGCGCAAGACCGCGCGTTATATAAACGAGCAGGCCAAGGCTGGCAGCACCTGTGTTGTCGGATTCATTGCCGACCAGTCGCCGCGGAAACGTGACTCACGTTATTTCCTGCATTTCCTTAATCATGAAGTGCCTGTTTTGGTAGGAACGGAAAAGATAGCCAAGCATTACGGATTTGAGGCATGGTTTCTTAATGTAAGGCGAGTGAGAAGAGGTTTTTATGAAGCTGAGTATGTGCGGATGCACGAAGATCCCAAGTCATTGCCTGACTTTGAACTGACAGCCATATATTTCCGTATGCTCGAGGAGGCCATACGGAGACAGCCGGAACTGTATTTGTGGACGCACCGGCGTTTCAAACATGCGAGAAAGCAGGAGGTATGAAGATAACCAAGAGTAAAATATAATTAGGAATTCTATTGTATCATGGATATAGATTTTGTGATTACATGGGTTGATATGGACGACCCGCAGTGGCAAATGGATTTTGCAAAGTATTCCGGTAAGAAGGAAAACACCAAGAACGGTGTGTCGGAAGCACGCTTCCGCGACTACGGTTTTCTGAAATACTGGTTCCGTGGGGTGGAGAAGTTTGCGCCGTGGGTTCGTAAGATACATTTTGTGACCAGTGGACAGAAGCCGGAATGGCTCGACGAGAATAATCCCAAGCTGAACCTTGTGCACCATAAGGATTACATCCCCGAGCAGTTTCTGCCTACCTATAATTCCGTGGTGATAGAGCGATATATTCATAAAATACCAGGTCTGGCAGAGCATTTTGTCTATTTCAATGATGACTTTTATATTATAAACAACGTGAAGACAGACCGCTTCTTCAGGAACGGACTGCCGTGCGACATTGCTACGTTCCTTTATAATCCGTCGTGGTCGCAGTGGTATAAGAGGATAAAGAACAATTTAAGGATAATAAACCGTCATTTCGACAAGAAGGAAGTGATGAGGCGCGACCACGACAAGTGGTTCGACAAGAGCTATGGCGCCAGAGCGAGGTGGAACTATATATTGAGACCTTATGGCAAGTTCATCACTCTGCGCACGCCGCACAATGCCCAGCCTTATCTGAAAAGCACGTTCGAAGAGGTGTGGGCCGTGGCCGGAAAGGAACTCACCGAGACGTCTGTCAACAGGTTCCGCGCCCTTAACGACCTCACTCCCGAGCTGTTCCGCACGTGGCAGATATGTCGCGGAAACTTCGAACCGTACAACACATACAGCGATACGAAGATGTTCCCGCTTATGATCAGACCCAAGCAGGCAGTGCGTGCGATATACAATCAGTCGTATTCATTGATATGTCTGAACGATAATGTGCACATCCGCAATTACGAACAGGTGATGGAAAACATCCGCAACGCCTTTGAGAGCATACTTCCCGAGAAGTCAAGCTTCGAGTTATAACGGTGACATAACCTGATGTTTACGTCTAAATTGATGAGAAAATGAAGAAAGCACTTGCCGAAATTATTGCCGGAGTGATACCGTGCAAGATGGCACGCAACAGATGGCGTGGCCTCCTGCGTTATGGAATACTGAACATCATCAGGCTTCAATACAGATTGAGACACGACCACACCGCTCCAAAATATTACCTCGCCGTGTGCGCGATAGCCAAGAACGAGGGGACTTATTTCAAGGAATGGATTGAATGGCATCACAAGATGGGTGTCGAGAAGTTTTATATCTACGACAACGAAAGCACCGATTGCACCAGAGAAGTGCTCGAACCTTATATAAAGTCGGGACTTGTCGATTATCTTTATTGGCCCGGACGCAAACGTCAGCTCGCTGCATACGATCATTGTTTCGAGACTCACAGGACCGAGGCGCGCTGGATAGCGGTGATAGATCTTGACGAGTTCATCGTGCCGGTAAAGGATGCCACCATTCCTGATTTCCTGCATCGCATGGAGAAATTCTCGTCGGTTGAGATCAATTGGCTGGTCTATGGCAGCGGTGGAGCGGAGAAACGCGAGCCGGGTGGAGTGATGGAGCGGTTCAGATGTCATTCTCTTCCCGACAACAGACTGAACACCCATGTCAAGAGCATAGCCGATCCACGGCGTGTATGCACCATGATCGGTTGTCACGAGGCGGCACGTATGTCGGGCCGTTCGGCCGATTCGCATGGCGTACCGCTTACCAAAAGCTTCGGCGACCGTACGCCGCAACAGGATGTCATACGCATAAACCATTATGCGGTGAAGTCTAAGGAGGAGTTCATGGCGAAGCGTGCGCGTGGCAGGGCACGTGTGAACGGTACCCGGAATTTCGGATATTTCAGGCAATATGATTTGAATGATATAAAGGAATGAGTCCTTTTCTTCATGAGGATTCATGCTTATCGTCGTATATTTATAAACAATCAGTATGGCATCATGCAAATACAGACTCATTGAGTTGAAACATATCTTGAAGGAATATGTCTTTGTCAGGAAGATCGCGTCAAGGTCGAAGGCGCTCGGAAAGCCTGCGGCCGGACGTCCGGTTTATGTTGCCATGGTTGACGGATCGGCGAAGCATGGAGGCATGTGCGACCGTTTCAAGGGAATAATAACCCTATACGCATATTGCAGACACCGCGGGCTGCCGTTCAGAATAAAATATACTTATCCGTTCCGATTGGAAGATTATCTGTCGCCTGCGGCTTATGACTGGACCTTGAAGGATGGTGAATATACGGATAATCCTGAATATTGCAGGGTGCTTTATATGCGCAAGGAGTATCTTGCACGGCGACTCCTGAACCTGAAAACCGATAAACAGGTTCATTTCTATTCCAACAGGGATTGTCTGGATAGGATAAACGAGGCGTTCGCTTCGGAGAATGACACAGCTGAATGTATGACTTGGGGCGGGCTTTTCCGCGAATTGTTCAAGCCGGGACCCGTGCTTGAGGAGCGCATAAAGTCCATAAAGGCCGGACTTGGCGACGATTATTATGCCGCGGTATTCCGTTTTCAGAATCTTCTCGGCGATTTCAAGGAATATCATTTCAAGGCAATCAACGACAAGGATAAGGCTGAACAACTCATAGAGAAATGTCTTGACGCGCTCCGTAAGCTGAAGACCGAAAACGGTGACAGGGCATTGCTGGTCACTTCAGACAGCGTTACGTTCCTTAAAAGGGCGTCGCAGATAGACGGTGTACACATCATTCCGGGAACACTTGTCCACATGGACGGCGGCAAAAACAATATATCAAGCGATAAATACGAGATATATCTGAAGTCGTTTCTTGATTTTTATGTCCTTAGTGAGGCTCGGAAGATATACAGAATAGGCACATCCTATATGTATCCGAGCGAGTTTCCGGTTTATGCGGCGAAGGTTCACGACATTCCTTTTGCAAGCATTGAGATCTGAAACCGATAGTCCTGTCACCATACATCATCCGTTATGATAGATATAAAAGACAAAAAAGACTGCTGCGGTTGCTCTGCATGCGCGCAGATATGCCCCAAACAGTGCATAAAGATGCTGTCCGACGATGAAGGGTTTGCCTATCCGTCGGTGGATAAGGATGCGTGTATAGGGTGTGGATTGTGCGAGCGTGTGTGCCCGATAATCAATTCCGGCGACGCGAAACGGCCGCTCAAGGTGTATGCTTCAAAGAACAGTGACGAAGGAGTGAGGGCCGACAGCTCGTCGGGAGGTGTGTTCTCTGCCATCGCCGGCGAAGTGATAAGACGCGGTGGAGTCGTGTTCGGCGTGACGTTCGACGACGTTTGGAACACTGTTCATACATATACTGAAGACCTTGCGGGACTTTCTTCGTTCCGCGGTTCAAAGTATCTGCAAAGCCGCATGGAACAGTCTTATGCCCAGGTGAAGAGCTTTCTGCAAAGCGGTAGGGAGGTACTCTTCTCAGGAACACCGTGTCAGATAGCCGGATTGCACGGCTTTTTGAGAAAGCAATATCCCAATCTCCTGACCGTAGAGATACTCTGTCACGGTGTCCCGAGCTCAAAAGTGTGGCAGAGATATCTCGATTGTAAGAAGAAAGAATACCGTTGCGACGCGATAAGACGCATCAATTTCCGTGATAAGAAGAGCGGATGGGCCGGTTATAATGTCACGATTGAGTTTGCCAACGGCATGGTTTATGAGCGCAGTCATAAGAAAGATCCTTATTTCAGAGGCTTTATCCGCAACCTGTATTTGCGGCCTTCGTGTTATGAATGTAAGTGCAAGAACGGCCGTTCAGGCAGTGATATAGTCATAGCCGACTATTGGAACATAAACAATGTGCTGCCCGAGTACAATGATGATAAAGGTGTCAGCCTCGTACTTATCAACACAGAGAAGGGCGCTTCGGTGTTCGACTCGTTGTCAGAAAGCCTCGATTGCGTGGAGACCGGATACGAAGAGTGCATCGGAACCAACAAAGGCTTTGCCGAACATCTGCCTGTCGGTGATGCCCGTGCGGATTTTTTCAGAAAGCTCAACGGTTCCGCCTCCGGCTCATCATTCCCTGTAAAGAGCGGCCTTATGGAAAGACTGACAACCAAGATTGCTGTGTGGAAAAATAGAAACAAATGATATGAGAATAGCAATACTTACCCTTCCGTTCAACATCAACTATGGAGGAATAATCCAGAACTACGCCTTGCAGACGTTCCTGCGGCAGATGGGGCATGAGGTTGAGACGATAAATCTCAAGAAAATACTCTTGTTCAAAAGATACGACGTGTCGTTTCTGAGCAGGATGTTCGGAACGGGAAAGTCCGGTTCACGCAAACAGGTACACAAGTTTATAAATGAACACATCAGTCTCACCGCTCCTTTTTACAACAAAAAAGACTTCCTGAGATACGATTTCTCACGGTTCGACGCCGTAGTTGTGGGCTCCGACCAGGTGTGGCGCCTGCGTTATGCCTATCCGGACATATACACTTACTATCTCGACTTTATAAAAGATGAGGCCTTCTATGGCAAGAAGATACGTAAGATAGCGTTCTCGGCATCATTCGGAATAGATGAGGCTGAATATACGGACGAGCAAAGGAAGCTGTGTGCCGGATATATAAAGGATTTCGATCTCGTCACTGTGAGGGAGAAAAGTGCGCTCCGTCTCATAAACGACGTGTACGGATGGCGGTGCAGCATACCGCCCATACAGATGCCCGACCCGACGATGTTGCTCGGCAAGGACGATTATCTGCGCGTGTCGTCACACGCAGATGATGCGGCAGACAACGGCGGATTGTTCTGTTATATCCTCGATATGACAGACGAGAAACGGAGTATCATCGACCGCATGGCTGCCGATTTGGGCGTGAGACCGTTCACGGTGAGACGCAGAAGCCATAAATGGTACGCCTCGTCTGACGCCAGAATGGTGCCTTCGCCTGAGGAATGGTTGCGGGCGTTCAGCCGTGCATCGTATGTCTTCACCGACAGTTTCCACGGCTCTGTGTTCTCGTTGATATTCCAAAAACCGTTCATCGCCATCGGCAACAGGAAGAGAGGACTCGAGCGGTTCCACTCTCTCTTCGGGAAGTTCGGCCTTGACGACCGCCTGATATACGACATCAACGGATACACCCCCGACCTTATGAAGAAGCAAATAGACTGGTCAGGGGTCGCAGCCATATTTGATGAAGACCGCAAAAGAGCCGTCGATTGCCTTTCTTCGGTACTTTATTGAGCCGCGAGTGCGAAAAAAATGCCTGTCCGGTCATATTCTTTCCGTATGCGGTTGCCGTTCATCTTTTTTTTACTAATTTTGTCTTATGGCATCAGTACGGCGTATCAAATCGTGTCTCCTGCCGCCATGCGTGAGTCAGAGTGAACAATAAGAGGTGAAAATAATAATCCATATAACATGAAGATGAAATCTAATGTGCCAGGACAACAGGTAGTTGTGTCGCTTACTTCGTTCCCCGCAGCTATATCGTATGCCGCTCAGGCCGTGCGTTCTATCCTCAACGGATCGGTCCTTCCTGACAAAATTGTGCTTTACCTCACGTTCTCTCAGTTTGGAACTGATGGCATACCGCAGGAGCTGAAGATCCTGTCCGAGCAGAATCCGATATTCGAAATACGCGATTACGACAAGGATATCAGGTCATACCGTAAGCTCATTCCCGCACTTGCCGACTTCCCCGAGGCGGTTATTGTTACGATAGACGACGATGTGGCTTATCACAGACACATGCTGCGCGACCTGTTGCGCCTTCATGAGGCCATGCCGAACGCCGTGCTTGCCCACCGTGCCAAGCTGATGAAGCCCGGGCTGCCATACCGCACATGGCGTAAATACCGTTGGTATCATTTCCTGTTCAAGAAGATACATGTAAGCTACAGAAACATTCAGACCGGTGTGGGCGGTGTGCTCTATCCGCCGCATGCCTTGAAGAAAGACATGCTTGACGTGTCGCTCTTCACGCAGATAGCACCGACAACCGACGACATCTGGTTCTGGGCGGCGGCTGTAGCCAATGACATACCGGTGGTTCCGGTGCCTTTCGGACACAACAAACCTAAGGGACTTAAGAAGCCGCGGGAACTGTCGCTCAAGACTGTGAACTTCAAGGCGGGCACCGACCGCAATGCCGCCGCGTTGAAAGCCATTGTAGAGCATTTCCCGGAGGTAGGACAGAAAATAGCAAATGACACTAAAACCCACTAATACTTCATTCAATGAATGACAGACAGAAAATAATCGTTTCACTCACATCATTCCCCCAAGCAATACCATACGCAATACAATCCATTCAATCCGTCCTTGACGGATCGGTACTTCCGGACAAGATCGTGCTTTATCTCACGGCGTCACAGTTCGCCGACTGCGGAATACCAAGCGAGCTTGAACGCCTTGCAGAGCGTAATCCCATATTCGAGGTCAGAACTTACGGTGAGGACATACGGTCTTACACCAAACTCATTCCTGCCTTGATCGATTTCCCCGACGACATCATCGTGACCATCGATGACGACATACTCTATCACGCCGACATGCTCCGCGACCTGTTGCGCCTGCACAAGCGCTTGCCGCAAGCAATAGTAGCCCACCGCGTGAGACGTGTGGTTCTTAACGCGCCTTATAAGAAATGGCGAAAATACCGGTGGTATAACTTCCTCTTCCGACGCTACATCTTCGACCATCATGCCATGCAGACGGGTGTGGGCGGCGTGTTGTATCCGCCTCACTCGCTCGACGAGAATATGCTCGATGCCTCGCTTTTCATGTCCATGGCGCCCATCAACGACGACGTATGGTTCTGGGCTGCAGCCGTGTCGCGCGGCACTTATGTCGTACCTCTCCGCAAAGGCTGTCGCCGGCCGTTCGAGATAGGCAAGCCGGGACGCATATCCCTGAAGTCGGTAAACCTCAAACCGGGTGACGACCGCAACCGCAAGGCCCTCGAGAAAATACTCGAACACTATCCCGAAATAAGGAAAAAGTTATAGACCAAACATTTTATCTTCCCCACAACACGATGAAATACTTCTTACCGAGAGACTATAAGTATAAGCACGTAAACGATGCCGGCAGCAAGGCCCGTATGGACATAGAGCACATAATGAGCGGGGCGGGCTACGTGCCGGTGGCAGAACCGTTTGTCGTGAGCAAGTCGCGCCTGTGCCATTTCGTGCGAACGATAGAGATACTTGTGCGCGCGGCGATGGTCATACGCAAGGGTGACATACTCGTCTTGCAGTATCCCACCAAGTATTATTCCCTCATCTGCCGTCTGGTTCATCTGCGTGGGGCAGAGGTAGTCACGTTCATCCACGACCTGCAGTGCTTCCGCAACAAGCGCAACTCCGAGCAGCGCGAGATAGCTCTGATGAATATGTCCGACGCCCTCATAGGTTGCAACCCCTCAACATGCGGCTGGCTGCTCGAGCATGGGTTCGTGGGCCACGGCCGTAAGAAGGTTGTCGAGTCGCTCGATGCGTTCGATTTCCTATCCGACGCCGCGTGTCCTGACCGCAAGGCCACGTGGCCCTTGCGCAAGATTGTGTATGCCGGTCAGCTCTCTCTGCGGAAAAACCGTTTCCTTTACGACTTCGGCTCTTTGATGGATGGATATTCTCTCAATGTCTATGGCCGTGGATTCGACCGCACGAGTGCCGCAAATTCCGATAAGTTCGATACCAAGGGCTTCATGCTTCCCGACAATCTCATACGCACTTCAGAGGGCGATTTCGGTCTGGTGTGGGATGGCGGTTCGGTGGATTGCTGCGACGGCGACTGGGGTTCTTATCTTATGATAAACACACCGCACAAGATTTCGCTTTACATACGTTGCGGACTGCCCCTCATTATCTGGGAGAAGGCGGCGATGGCTGCGTTCGTGCGCGACAACGGAATAGGCATCTGCGTCAGCTCTCTGCGCGACATTGCCGGTATTTATGAGCGTCTCACACGTGATGAATACAACCGCATGTGCGACAACGTGATGCGTGTCGGCCGTCAGATGGCTGAAGGCCGTTATTTCGAGCGGGCGGTGTCTGCTGCCGTGAAGCGCATACGGTGACAGCGTTTCGCGTAGTTCCTATTCAGAAATAATAACAATATAGTCTGCTTTCAGATTGAAAGCAGATTTTGTTTTTTCGGTCTGAGTTTCCTGATATACCCCGAAAAATAAGCGCGTATTTGCGGACTGACTCTTCTTCGGGCGCAAATACGCGGATTATGAGAGGCTTT
>ENA-OOXM01000539-OOXM01000539.1-human-gut-metagenome-genome-assembly--contig:-NODE-539-length-34450-cov-6.917255_pt1 | contig 34450 bp, 30 predicted proteins | sample MGYA00241589_ERZ501347 | MGnify/ENA primary metagenome ERZ501347 (study PRJEB25962, sample SAMEA2042832) | human gut metagenome | biome: human gut; feature: human-associated habitat; material: faeces...
TTGATTTCAAGTATTTCGTTACCTTCATCGGTGACAACACATTCAGCTTTTACATTACCATCTTCAAGTACATACATATTACCTTTTTCAAGATAGCGATCAACCATGCTCTCCTGTTCATCAGCTAATAGCAATAATGATATAAACTGCTTTTTATTTTCATTCACTTCTCTGATTTTCATATCCATTACTCCGTCAAACTGGAAGTTTCACCTGTGTTGTTAAATTGGGGTTTACTCTTTGAAATCACTCTTAAGAACTGCATACTGCGCAGTGTCAATAAACGTGTCCTTTTTGTAATACTTTTGTCTAGCAATTCCTTCAAACCGCATTCCACACTTTGTTAATACATGTACAGATGCAACATTTCCATCAAACACTTCTGCCTGAACACGATTTAATTCAATCTCATCAAATGCATATTTTAGTACAGCTTGAAGCACTTCCGTCATTATACCTTGTCCCCAATACTGTGGCGAAAGCATATAGCATGTATCTGACATAAAACATGATTCTTCAACATTTCCCAAATTAATCGTTCCAATCAAATCATGATTTTCTTTCCATTCAATTACCCAATGAAAATATGTATCAGATTCATAATTATCTGCCCATTTATGTACCTTTTCTTTATATATTTCCATATCCGTTACGGGATTGAACGGAAAGTACCTGCAAACTTCTTCGTATTTTGCCCAGTTTTCATACATCATTTGATAATCGTCTGGAACAATTCTTCTCAATATACAACGTTCTGTATCTATTATTTTTGTACCAATTTTATTCATTGCACTCCTCCACAACTTCCGATTTGTACTTATTTCTTAAACAGCCAGAATGTGGACCAAGGCGATAAAGCATCAAAACAAGAACATCTCCACAAATCTCATAAATAAGCAGCCAGTCCGGTTCGATGTGACACTCACGCGTACCTTTGTAGTTTCCTGTAAGGTCATGATCCCTGTATTTTGCATCCAGCGTACCGCCATTCGCCAGAATATCGATTACCTCAAACAGCTTATCAAGATTTTTATTTTGCTTTTTTGCAAGCTTCAAATCCTTTTTAAACTGATTGGTAAACTGAATGTCGTATTTCATACGTCGAGAGCTGCCTTAAGCGCATCCATACTGGAATAACGCGGAGCAGAAGGATCCTTCATCATTTTTCGGCCTTCCTCAATGGCAGCGGCTGTAGTATCATTTGGTACTTCCAGTTTTAATTCAAAAGGAATACCATGCTCACGGATAGCGGTTCTCAGGAATATATTTACAGCAGTTGTCATATTCAGACCAAGCTCATTGAAGATTTCCTCCGCCTGGTCCTTGATTGCCTTGTCTGTACGAATATTTAAATTAGTTGTTGCCATACAGAACACCTCCATTCAAGTATAGTATACTCAAATGCGCGTCTAATGTCAACACACTGTCATTATATAAGATACATACCTAAAATGAAAAAGATGCAATTTCTGATTTTTATGGTATACTGGGAATAAAATGATGTGATCGTTTATGCATACACAAAACAGAAAGGAGTCTGCCATGGATATAACAGGAGTAGGAAACCTATCATGTTTATATAATTATGGAATTTCGGACAGCGATACCAGACATGTCACAGGAAAAGAAAACTGCATCGGAAGCGTAGATGAAAATGGGAAACAGAAGGAATGCCAGACCTGTAAAAACCGCAAATATGTCGACGGATCAGATGAAGCAAATGTATCGTTTAAGAGTGCCGCGCATGTTTCCTAAAAAGATTTAAAGGTAACCGATGGGATAAAGGCGCGGGAGGATCATGTGGATATGCAGGTGTAGACGATGTATGTAGTTAACACTGACTAACTGGTATAACAGCTGTTGCCCTGTATGCACCAGTCAAAGTTGAAAATTGCATAAATGGCAGAAATATGTTACCATAAACATAGACTATTGATAGAAGGTATATGGAGTGGAAGCGATGGAAAAACAGGAATTTTGCATGGAAAAATCTCAGATATTTCAGGAGATGATCAGTCGTATTTCAAAATTATCTCAGGACAGTTATTTAATGGTTACTGATATGCAGCATAATTTAACATTTGTTCCAGAAAGTACTGCAGAATTTCTGGGGATTCCATCGGGATGGTGTGAAGATGGATATAAAATAGTGCTGGAAAAGAGCGTACACCCATATGACTGCCCGGAATATACGGAAGAGATGAAAAAACGTCTGCGGGGGATCAATCTGGAGAACGATCTGTACATCCGTATGGGAAAAGACAAAAAGTATGTGATGACGCAGATTATAACGGATATGATTTTAGAGCAGGGCAGAAACAGATATTTTATTGTTCTGCTTCGGAATCAGAATGTGATTCCGGAAATTGATCCGTTGACGGATCTTTATGGTCAGGTCAAATTTGAAAAAGATATTGTGGATTATATTCAGCAGGGACGAAAAGTAGCTGTTTTGGAAATTGAAATTGATCATATGAATGATATCAATATATTGTACGGAACAAATTACAGCGACCGGATTCAAAAGGTTCTTGCATACCGGTTTATTTACATGATGGATGCAGATAAAGCAGTTTATCGTATGGGAAATTCCAATTACGCATTTATTTTGAGGGATGCCAGCCGTGAAGAGGCTGCGGCATTTCTGGAGAAGATTCGCGCGCGGCTGGAGGAAAGTGTTGTCTTAGAAAACAACCATTTTGACCTGAAGATATATGCCAGTGGGATAATTCTTGATCATTATGAGGGGGAAATTTCCACGGTACAGAGTAAGCTGGAATATGTTTTAGGAAAAATGCGTACCAGACGGGATCATAAGTTAATGTTCTTTAATGATCTGGTACAGATCAATGGGGACGTGGATCTGGATCTGATGAAGGTAATTCATCAGTCTGTGCTGAACCAATGTGACGGATTTTATGTGGAGTATCAGCCTGTCGTACATGCACAGACAGGAGAGATTGTCGGAGCGGAAGCACTGGTCCGCTGGAAAAAGGAGCCATATGGTATTGTGCCACCGGGAATGTTTATTGACTGGCTGGAAAGCAATCCATGTATGTATGATCTGGGAAATTTTGTTTTGAAACAGGCATTGACGGATGCTGTGGAGTTTCGAAAATCAAATCCGGATTTTTTTATTAATGTCAATATGTCCGCAAAACAGCTGGAAAGGAAAACGTTCTGTGGTGTTGTCATGGCATTGTTGAAAGAAACCGGTTTTCCGGCGGGGCAGTTGTGTCTGGAACTGACAGAGCGGTGTAGAAGCATGCCGGTCAGCGTTATGGAAGAAAAACTGTTGTACCTCAAACAACATGGAGTGAGACTTGCAATGGATGATTACGGTACGGGAAGTGCTTCTTCAAGTGTCCTGCTGCAGACCCCGATGGATGAGATAAAGATTGACATGAGTTTTATCCGTGGAATTACGGATAATCAGACCAAACAGGCACTGGTGCGCAGCATGGTTGATTTTGCAAATAAAGCGGATTTAAAGAGCTGCCTGGAAGGGGTAGAGGATGAAAAGCTGCAGAATTATCTGCGTTCCTTTGGAGCCACATGGTTTCAGGGGTATTATTATTCCAGACCGGTTCAGGCAGCTGCAATGCAAAAATTGTTAAACATGGAAAATTGATAATTAGTCGGCGATGAGCAGATCAACGCCGGCTTTTTCATAAATTTCTTTTGTATTTTCGGATAATCCGGAGTCGGTGATTACCAGATTCAGATCATCAATAGAGGCATAGCTGGAAATGGATGAGGTGTCAAATTTGGTGTGGTCAATCAATGCAATTGTTTTAGCAGAAGCCTTGATACACATGCGTTTTAAATCTGCTTCGTAGATACTGAAATCGGTAAGTCCGTTTTCAACGGAGAAGCCGCGTGCAGAGACAAATGCAATGTCCGTATGAATTTTCTGCAGCAGATCCACACCGAGGAGACCTTCAATGGAAGAAGAGGCAGAGGTAACGATTCCGCCGGTCAGGATAACGGTGATCCCGGGGATATCCTTCAGAGCCAGTGCAAGGTCAATGCCGTTTGTAATAACGGTAAGTTCTGTAAAGCCGGTCAGTTTCATGCCAAGTGTATAGGCAGTGGAGCTGGCATCTAAAAAGATGCACATGTGATCTTTTACCATGTGGATGGCATTTGCAGCAATTGCCTCTTTTTCTTTTTTATTTTCCAGTGCACGTTCATGAAAGAAATAGGCTTTTCCGGTAAGTTCTTTATTGTCTGCGGAGTTATCGTGGTAGAGTGCGCCTCCATGTGTTTTGGTCAGAAGTTTTTCTTTATCCATCTGGTTTAAATCGGTACGGATGGTTGTGGTGGAAACTCCAAGCATTTCACTGAGTTCATTTGTGGTTGCTTTTCGGTTTTGTTTCAAATATTCCAATATAAGTTTCTGACGTTCTAATTGCAGCATGATGATTTTTTATACTCCTTTATATTTACGAAAACACAGATTTCGAAAGTTTATATATAGGATACTATACATCGGAATTGCATTTTTTGCCAGTGAAAAGTGAAAACAAAAAAATTTGCAAAGAAGTGGATGAAAATCAGCGGCTGTGGTATGATAAGAAAAAAGCATAAGGAGGGGTTTTTATGCTAAAAGAGTGGGAAAAATCCGAAAAACCATCGGAGGAGGAAATTAAGGCACGGCTGGAAGCGGTAAAAGAGAAATTGGCACGGCAGCAGCTTTTGATCAAAGAAAAAAAAGTACCGGTTCTTGTTGTGCTTGAAGGCTGGGGAACGGCCGGAAAAGGTTATGCAATCGGCCAGATCATCCAGAATATTGATCCGCGTTTCTTTAAGGTGGTATCGATGCAGAAAAAGACGGAGGATGACAAGAGAAAACCGTTTTTGTACCGGCATTTTGCCAAAATTCCGGAAGCCGGACAGTTTGTATTTCTGGATACGGCATGGATGGATGAGATTACGGAGGAGCGTCTGCACGGAACCATTTCCGAGGATGTATATGCCAATCGGATTGAAAGTGTCCGCCGGTTTGAACGGCAGCTTACAGACAATGGCTATCTGGTCATGAAATTCTTTCTGCATATTTCAAAAAAGGAACAGTCACGGCGTATTGCACAGCTGGAGCATCAGAAGGACACAACATGGCGTGTCAGCAAAAAAGATCTGTGGCAGAATGAACATTATGAGAAATGTATGGATGTATTTTCCGGATATCTGAAAAATACAAATATGCCATCCGCACCCTGGTATATCATTGATGCAAAGTCCAGAAAATGGACAGAAGTACAGATTCTTGAGACGCTTACCCAGGGGATTGAGATTGCTCTGAGCAATCACCAGATGGCGGTTCCGCTTCTGCAGAATGTATTTCCGTTGAAAAAAATGCCGCTTCTTTGTGACATTCCATTGGACAAGTGTATGGAGGAGGATGTCTATAAAAAGGAATTAAAGCAGCTTCAGCAGAGACTTGGAGAACTGCACAATCGTCTGTATCGTAAGAAAGTGCCGGTCATCATTGCCTATGAAGGGTGGGATGCAGCCGGAAAAGGCGGAAATATCAAGCGGATTACGGGAGCACTTGATCCGCGTGGATATGAGGTTCATCCGATTGCAAGTCCCGAGCCGCATGAGAAAGCAAGACATTATCTGTGGCGTTTCTGGACAAGGCTTCCGCGTACCGGGCATATTGCAATCTTTGACCGAACGTGGTATGGGCGTGTGATGGTCGAACGTCTGGAAGGGTTTTGCAGCGAGAATGACTGGATGCGTGCTTACAATGAAATTAATGAGTTTGAGAAGGAACTGCACGACTGGGGAGCCGTGATCATCAAATTCTGGGTGCAGATCGACAAAGATACGCAGCTTGCCCGCTTTACCGATCGGCAGAATACACCCGAAAAGCAATGGAAGATTACAGAGGAAGACTGGCGCAACCGTGATAAGTGGGATGCGTATGAGGGGGCAGTCAATGAGATGATTCAAAAGACGAGCACTACCTATGCACCGTGGCATATCTTAGAATCCGTAGATAAAAAATATGCACGGATCAAAGCATTAAGGGTCGTGATTGCTGAATTGGAAAAAGTGTTAGACTGACTGGAAAAATAAAAAAGGAATACCCCGGCAAACGGAATTTCCGTTGCCGGGGTATTTTTGCGACTTATGATGAAACATCGCAGAATTATGAATTTGCTTTTTTCAGGTTTTTCTGTGCTGTAGAAAGCATCAGCTTGATACGGTTGAGCTGGTTAACTTCCGATGCACCCGGATCATAATCGATTGCAACGATATTTGCACCCGGATATTCGTGACGAATTTCCTTAATGACACCTTTACCGACGATATGGTTTGGCAGGCAGGCAAATGGCTGCGCACAGACGATGTTGGTTGCTCCCTGTGCAATCAGTTCAAGCATTTCTCCAGTTAAGAACCAGCCTTCGCCGGTCTGGTTACCGCAGGAGACGATATGCTCTGCCTGTTTTGCCAGATCCTGAATATATGCAGTTGGCTCAAAATGTTTACTCTTTTCAAGTTCATCCCTTGCATCCTTGCGCAGCCACTCAAAGAAGCGGATGAGCATATTGTTGATGCGCTTGGATTTTGCGGTAGCTCCAAGATAATCCGCCTTGAAATTCTGATTGTAGCAGCAGTACAGTAAGAAATCGGTCAGATCCGGTACGACTGCCTCAGCGCCTTCGGATTCGAGCAGATCCACAATATAGTTGTTGGCAGCCGGAAGGAACTTGACAAGGATCTCTCCAACCACACCGACACGCGGCTTTTTCTCATCCGTCATTGGCAGATTGTCAAAGTCGCGGATGATCTGACGGCACATTTTGCGATATTTACGGTGGGACAGAATCTTGGTGTTGCCAACAAAGTCAATGACACGTTTTTTCCATTTTTCATGCAATGCATTGGCAGATCCCGGTACCTTTTCGTATGGGCGCACACGGTAGAGACAGCGCATGAAGATGTCTCCGAATTCCAGGGCATACAGACCATGCTGGATCAGGCTTGGTGTGAGTTTAAATCCCGGATTTTTCTCCAGACCGACCATGTTGATGGAGATGACCGGAATATCCGGGTGGCCGGCTTTGGTTAGTGCGCGGCGGATAAATCCAATGTAGTTGGTTGCACGACAGCCACCACCGGTCTGTGAGATCAGGATTGCTGTTTTGCTCAGGTCATATTTGCCGGACATTACCGCACTCATAATCTGTCCGATGACAATCAGGGACGGATAACATGCATCGTTATTTACATACTTTAAACCGACATCGACACATTCTCTGGCCGGAACATCCGGGATGACCAGATTGTAGCCTGCGGCACGGAATGCCGGAACGAGAAGTTCAAAATGGATCGGTGACATCTGTGGACAGATGATGGTGTAATCTTTACGCATTTCCTCGGTAAAGATAACGCGCTCGTAATTTGCCGGCTTGATTTCGCGTTTTTCATGTTTTTTCTCTTTGACACGAATTGCAGCCAGAAGCGAACGGATACGGATACGGGCAGCACCGAGGTTGTTGACTTCATCAATCTTTAAGCATGTATAAATTTTTCCGGAATTGGTCAGAATATCGCTGACACAGTCGGTTGTTACGGCATCCAGTCCGCAGCCGAAGGAGTTCAGCTGGATGAGGTCCAGATCATCCCTGGTCTTAACGTAGTTTGCGGCGGAGTACAGCCGGCTGTGGTACATCCACTGATCCATGACAATAAGCGGGCGTTCCAGATTCCCCAGATGGGAAATGGAATCTTCTGTCAGTACACACATACCGTAGGAAGTAATCATTTCCGGAATACCGTGATTGATTTCCGGATCCACATGGTATGGACGACCGGCCAGCACGATACCGCGGCGATGGTGTTCTTCCATATATTTCAATACTTCTTCGCCCTTCTTCTGCATCTCCAGACGGGTCATGGCAAGTTCTTTCCAGCCTTCGGATACGGCATCACGTACTTCGGCTTCCGGAATATGGAATTCTTTCTTAAAACAGTCTACGAGCTGTTTGGAAAGGATTTCTTCGTTTGTAAACGCCATGAACGGGTTTAAGAACCGCATCTGTCCACTTGTAATTTCTTCAACATTGTTTTTAATGTTTTCGGAATAAGAAGTTACGATCGGGCAGTTGTAGTGGTTGTTTGCATCCGGAAACTCGTTGCGCTCGTAAGGAATCGCCGGATAGAAAATAAAATCTACATTCTGGTGGATCAGCCAGGAAATATGACCGTGCGCCAGTTTCGCCGGGTAGCATTCGGATTCGCTTGGAATAGAATCAATGCCGAGTTCGTAGATTTTTCGTGTGGACTGCGGAGAGAGAACCACACGGAAACCGAGCTTCTTAAAGAACGTTGCCCAGAACGGATAGTTTTCATACATGTTCAGTACACGCGGAAGTCCGACGGTCCCGCGGGTTGCTTCGGCTTCTGACAGAGGTTCATAAGCAAAAATACGTTTGTTCTTATATTCGAAGAGGTTTGGAATATTCTCTTTGTTTTTTTCTTTTCCAAGTCCGCGCTCACAGCGGTTTCCGGTAATATACTGACGGTTGTCTGAAAACTTATTGATCGTCAGCAGACAGTGGTTTGTACATCCCTGGCAGCGTGCAAGCTTGGTAGTGTAGGACAGTTTATTGATCTGTTCAATGGACAGCATCGTCGTCTGATAGCCGGCTTCGTGACGTTCGCGGGCAATCAGTGCGGCACCGAAAGCACCCATGATTCCGGCAATGTCCGGACGGGTTGCGTGGACACCGGCAATTTTTTCAAAACTGCGCAGAACGGCGTCATTGTAGAAAGTACCACCCTGAACAACAATATTTTCTCCCAGATCTTTGGCATCGGACAGTTTGATCACCTTAAATAATGCGTTTTTGATTACAGAGTAGGCAAGTCCGGCAGAGATATCGGCAACGGAGGCGCCTTCCTTTTGTGCCTGTTTTACCTTTGAGTTCATAAATACGGTACAGCGGGTACCAAGATCAATCGGATGTTTGGCAAACAGTGCTTCTTTGGCGAAATCCTGCACTGTGAAGTTTAAGGATTTTGCAAAAGTTTCAATGAAAGAACCGCAGCCGGAAGAACATGCTTCGTTTAACTGAACCGAATCTACGGTCTGGTTCTTGATCTTGATGCATTTCATGTCCTGACCGCCGATGTCTAAAATACAGTCAACTTTTGGATCAAAGAAAGCGGCGGCATAGTAATGGGCGACGGTTTCTACCTCGCCGTCATCAAGCATCAATGCAGCTTTCAAAAGAGCTTCCCCGTATCCGGTGGAGCAGGAGTGTACAATGTGCGCACTCTCCGGAAGCAGACGGTAAATTTCCTGAATGGAACGGATGGCAGTTGCAAGCGGGCTTCCGTTATTGTTGTCATAGAATGAATACAGAAGTTTTCCGTCCTCGCTGACAAGTGCGATCTTTGTTGTCGTGGAACCTGCGTCAATACCGAGATAGCAGTTTCCGGAATAGTTTTTCAGGTCACCGGTTTCTACATGATTGTTTCCGTGCCGGCTGGTAAAAGCATCGTAATCTTCCTGGCTGGCAAACAGCGGGTCCAGACGGGCAACTTCAAACTCCAGCTTAATGCCGGTGGAAAGACGCTGCTGCAGAGATCCTAAAGTGGTCTCTACGTCTTCTTTATAATTTAATGCGGAACCGATCGCTGCAAACAGATGCGAATTTTCCGGTGTAATTGCGTGCTCATCATCGAGATTTAACGTGCGGATAAACGCTGCTTTCAGTTCGGATAAAAAGTGCAGAGGACCACCGAGAAATGCCACATGTCCGCGGATCGGTTTACCACAGGCAAGTCCACTGATCGTCTGATTGACAACCGCCTGGAAAATAGAGGCAGACAGATCTTCGCGAGTTGCACCCTCATTGATGAGCGGCTGGATATCTGTCTTGGCAAATACACCACAGCGCGCTGCAATCGGATAGATTGCTTTATAATTTTTGGCATATTCATTTAATCCGGAAGCATCGGTCTGGATCAGGGATGCCATCTGATCAATGAACGAACCTGTACCGCCGGCACAGATACCGTTCATACGCTGTTCGACATTACCGCCTTCAAAATAGATGATCTTGGCATCTTCTCCGCCGAGCTCGATTGCAACATCGGTCTGTGGCGCATAATGAGTGAGAGCAGTGGATACTGCAATAACCTCCTGCGTAAACGGAACCTCCAGATGCTTTGCAAGGGTCAGTCCGCCTGATCCGGTAATAACAGGAGAAACAGAAAGATCCCCCAGTTCGTTGGATGCTTTGGCAATTAAGGACGCCAGTGTCTCCTGAATATTTGCAAAATGACGCTCGTAATCGGAAAACAGGATGTTGTCCTGTGAGTCGAGGATTGCAATTTTGACGGTGGTGGAACCGATATCAATTCCAAGTTTATGTAACTGCTTGTCACTCATAAATGTAACCTCCATGTGTAAGTAACTAAACTTATTATAAATAAGTATGATTTCAAAACAAAACCTAAAACATTATACGACAAGAATTGACAAAAGACAACGACTGAAAACATAAAGATTTTATAAAATGTTGGAAAGAACGTGCCGCTGCGTTGACAAGAGGGATTTGAAAACCGTATAATTGGTTGACAGAAAGGTCAGAAGTGACCGTAACCATACATACACTATTCTATGTAGACAGGAGACAGATTTATGAACTGGATGGATAAACTGGAACGCAAATGGGGACGACATGCGGTCGCCAATCTGAGCAGATATTTTGTACTTGCGCAGGTGATTGGATACGTGGTACAGCTGACGGCACCCGGACTCATGAGTTATATGAATTTTGATATGGGCAGTATTCTGCACGGACAGCTCTGGAGAGTTGTGACATGGATTTTTACACCGACGGCATCGCTGGATGTTTTTGGAATCTTATTTCTGTTCTGTGTGCTTATGTGGGGCAGTTCGCTGGAATCCATGCTTGGAACATTCCGCATGAATGTATTTTTGTGGGGAAGTGTGATTTTGTGTGACATTGTAGGCGCGATCGTATATGTTGTTACGCGGATTCTGCTGGGATATGGTTTTTCTCCGTATCTGTCCACGTATTATATTCTGATGTCCATGCTGCTGGCGCTGGCCATGTGCATGCCGGAGGGAGAGGTACGCCTGTATTTTGTCCTTCCGATCAGGATGAAATGGATGTTAATTTTTGAACTGGTATATCTGGGATATCAGGTGGTTCGTATATTCTCGATCGGAATTGCAAGTTATGGAACCGGAATGGGAATTCTCGTGGGTGTTTTAAACTGCGTACAGATTGTGGTTCCGGTACTCAATATGTTCTGGTTTTTCCATGCAATGAAGACCCGTTTGTCCGGAAAACAAAAGAAACGCCAGAAAGAATTCCGGGCACAGTTCAGTCAGCCTCGTCCGGGGTCCGGCATTGCACGTCACAAATGTGCCATCTGTGGTAGAACCGAGCTGACAAATCCGGAATTACAGTTCCGTTATTGCAGCAAATGCGTGGGAAATCGTGAATACTGTCAGGATCATCTGTTTACCCACCAGCATGTAAAATAAAATTTAGTGAGTGGAAAAGAAAAAAATCATGAAGAAAAAGTTTTTAAGTGTTTTGCTTATCGTTGCGGTTCTGATAGGAATGGCAGGTGTCAGCGGAACACAGACAGAATCAGGAGAACAGAAAGCAGACAAAGAACAAAAGCAGCAGGAAAACGAACAGACTGCGGAAACGAAAGTGGAAATTCCACCGGAAAATGAGGAAGAACAAAAGGGATGGATCGGTGTTATCTTAAACGGAGATGAGACAGAAGCCTATACACTGGCACATATTGACGGAATCCGGGCAGCAGCAGAAAATGTCAGTCTTCCGGAGCAGGATATCATCTGGAAAGAGCGTGTCGGTGCGAATGATGGCTGCAAAAGTGCGGTAAAGGATCTTATCAGACAGGGATGTGAGATTATTATTGCAAACAGCGCCATCTATGAAGAAGCAATAAAAAGTGAAGCAGAAAAGAATCCGGAAGTTGATTTTGTAGTTATCAACGATTCAAAGACACAGAGTACGGTAACGGAAGACGGAACAGAACTCACAAATCTTTACAATGTACATATGGATACCTACGAAGCTTCTTATGTGGCAGGAGTCACGGCCGGAATGAAGGTAGCAAAGCTGAAGGAAAAGAAAAAGATTCCCGCAAAGAGTTTTGACGAAAAGAAAAATGTAAAACTGGGATATGTGGCGGCAGAGGCAAACGATGATGCACATGCAGATATTAATGCCTATTACCTGGGAGTAAAGGCCGTCTGTAAAAAGGTTGTTTTACAGGTAGAATACATAGATGCCTGGAATAACAGTGATGCGGAGGCAACCGCAGCCGGAGATCTGATCCGGAGCGGGTGTGTGGTTCTTGCATCCAATACCGATCTGGATGCGGTTATGCAGATGGCTGAAAATGCAAAAGAAAGCGGAAAATGCGTATACGCGGTTGGAAGAAACTCTGATATGCGTCAGATGGCAGGAAAGGCCGCGCTGACTTCGGTTGTCAGTGTGTGGTCGGTTTATTATACAGAGCTGTTTGATGCAAAGCTGAATGGCCGCTATATGGAACAGAACTGGAATGGCGGATATGCACAGGGAGCGGTTACAATTTCTACACTGGGAAAAAGTGCATCATCCGGAACCGGTGACAGAGTGAAAAAAACGGAAGAAAAAATAAAAAACGGGAAGAAACAGATTGCATATTTTTCAACACGTGCGCTGGACGGAATTCTGGAATCCGAAAAAGGACAGGAGCAATAGCGTACACAGGCGCGTTCCGGTTGACAAATATCGGGAATATCCCTATAATTATTCTTATTTGAGGAGTGCTGGAGGAATAGACATATGGAAAATGAAGCGGTTTCCAAGAATTTTATTGAACAGATTATTGAAAAGGACCTGGCAGAGGGACATTGTGAGACGGTAAAAACCCGTTTTCCACCGGAGCCAAACGGATATCTGCATATCGGACATGCAAAGTCCATTCTTTTAAATTCAGGGTTAGCAAAAAAGTACGGAGGAGAATTCAATCTCCGCTTTGATGATACAAATCCGACAAAAGAGAAACTTGAGTTTGTAGAGTCTATTAAGGAAGACGTAAAATGGCTTGGAGCAGATTGGGGAGATCGTCTCTTCTTTGCATCAAATTACTTCGATCAGATGTATGAAGCAGCGATTAAACTGATTAAAAAGGGAAAAGCATATGTATCCGATCTGTCTGCAGACGAAATCCGTGAGTATCGCGGTACTCTGACAGAGCCGGGAAAAGAAGACCCATATGCCAAAAGAAGCGTAGAGGAAAATCTTGCGCTGTTTGAAGAAATGAAGGAAGGAAAATGTGAGGATGGAAGTCGTGTACTTCGTGCACGGATTGATATGACTTCTTCCAATATCAATATGAGAGATCCGATCCTTTATCGTGTGGCACATATGACACATCACAATACCGGGGACAAGTGGTGTATTTATCCGATGTACGATTTTGCACATCCGATTGAGGATGCAATCGAGGGAATAACCCATTCCATCTGTACTCTGGAGTTCGAGGATCACAGACCGTTGTATGACTGGGTTGTGACAGAACTTGGATATAAGACCAGTCCGGAAGGGACTCCGAAGCAGATCGAGTTTGCAAAACTGTATCTGACAAATGTTGTAACCGGAAAACGTTATATCAAGCGTCTGGTTGAGGAGAAGATTGTAGATGGATGGGATGATCCACGTCTGGTTTCCATTGCAGCGCTGCGCCGCAGAGGATATACACCGGAATCCATTCAGAAATTTATCGAACTTGGAGGTATTTCCAAGGCAAACAGTTCTACGGATTATGCAATGCTTGAGTACTGCATCCGTGAGGATCTGAAGATGAAACGTCCACGTATGATGGCAGTTTTAGATCCGGTAAAGGTTGTCATTGACAATTATCCGCAGGGCCAGACGGAGGAACTTCCGGTGGACAATAATCTGGAAAATCCGGAACTCGGAAAGAGAACCGTTCCGTTTACCAGGGAAATTTATATTGAACGGGATGATTTTATGGAAGAACCGCCGAAGAAATATTTCCGTATGTTCCCGGGAAATGAAGTACGTCTCATGAATGCATATTTCGTGAAATGTGTCGGATTTGAAAAGGATGAGAGCGGGAAAGTTACGGTTATCCACTGCACATATGACCCGGCATCAAAAGGCGGAAACAGCCCGGATGGAAGAAAAGTAAAGGGAACCATTCACTGGGTATCGGCAGAACACGGAAAGAAAGTAACGGTTCGCTTATATGAGAACCTCATTAATGAAGAACTTGGCGTATATAATGAAGACGGAAGTCTGAATCTGAATCCGAATTCCCTGACTGTCCTGACAGAGAGCATTGTAGAGCCGGCATTGTTAGAGGCAAAACCATATGAGAGTTTTCAGTTTGTAAGAGAAGGATTTTTCTGCGCAGATTATAAGGATTCAAAGCCGGGAGCGCCTGTATTTAACAGAATTGTTTCTTTGAAGAGTTCTTTTAAGCTGCCGAAAAAATAAAGAATAGACAAAAAGAGGCGTAGAATGAATTTATTATCGGGATTGGAAAAATTTGGTCTGGATCAGATGGATACAGACCACCTCTTTGAAGAGGAAAAAAGTGATACACCTGCACGGAAAGCACCGGAACCGGTGCCAAAAAAAGAATCGGTTCACAGCGAAACTGAGTTCTTACTGGATAAATCCATCCGTTGTCCGGTATGTGATAATGTTTTCCGTACAAGAATGGTAAAAACTGGACGGGTAAAGCGCATGGAACCGGATTTTGATCTACGTCCGCGTTTTCAGTACATTGATACAAATAAATATGATGTATCGTCCTGCCCACAGTGCGGATATACGGCGATGAACCGCTATTTTACCCATTTGTCTACCGGTCAGGTCAAGATGATTGAAGAAGGGGTATGCCATAAGTTCAAAGGGCAGAAGCAGCCAAAAGAAGAACCGATGGAGCCGTATTCTTACGAAAAAGCCATTGAGCGGTATAAACTGGCTTTATATAATACACTGGTGAAAAAGGGAAAGAACAGTGAAAAGGCATATGAGTGCCTAAAGATATCCTGGCTGTACCGCGGCTGGATTGAGGAGCTTTCCAAGGCAAAAAAGAAAGATGAAAAAACACTTGCCGAATGCCGGAAAGAAGAAGCCACGTATTATGAACAGGCATATGAGGGATTTTTAAAAGCGATTGCATCCGAAAATTTCCCAATGTGCGGAATGGAAGAAAGTACCGTAAACCTGTTGATGGCGAATATAGCTTATAAACTTGGAAAGGTGGACATTGCATCCAGATTCATTTCCATGATTCTGACTTCACAGGCAGCTTCCCGAGTGGCAAAAGACCGAGCGATGCTTTTAAAAGAAGAGATTATTGCAAAACTGCACGGCAAAGGATAATCTATGGCTGGAAAATTTTATGCGGTAAAAAAGGGAAAAGTTCCGGGAATTTATACCTCATGGGATGCATGTAAAAGTATGGTGCATGGATTTCCGGGAGCTGTCTATAAAGGGTTTGCGACACGCGCAGAAGCGGAACAGTTTCTGGAAGAAAAAAAAGAGGAACAAAAGGAACCGGAAAATTATGCGTTTGTCGACGGTTCGTTTAACAGTGCTACTTCCGTCTATGGATATGGCGGATTTCTCGTGACAAAGGGAGAACGTCACGTGATCAGCGGAAGCGGCAATGATCCCCAGATGGCATCGATGCGCAATGTGGCAGGAGAGGTGTTAGGCAGCATGGCTGCAGTAAAAGAAGCTGTTGCCATGGGACTTACCGACTTAACCATTTATTATGACTATATGGGAATAGAGATGTGGGCAACCGGAGCCTGGAAGCGGAACAAACAGGGAACGATTGCCTATTATGATTTTATACAGTCCGTGAATGATAAAATTTCCCTTCATTTTGTGAAAGTGAAAGGACATTCCGGGGTAGAAGGAAATGAAGAGGCGGACCGGTTGGCAAGACTTGCTGCCGGGGTAGATTAGACAGACAGGGGTGACAAAGTGAGCGTATTTAATGTAGAACTGAAAAAAGTGGTGGATGACAGTTACGATATTGAGATGGGGTATCGTCTGGAGGATCAACTGGTAGAGGATTTAGAGACCGGTCTTCTGGGAAAAATCAAAAAATTTGCCGTGATCACGGATTCCAATGTACTGGATCTGTATGCAAAACCAATCAGTGAAAAGCTGAGCAAGGCTGGATTTAAAGTGGAACTGTTCGTATTTCCCGCAGGAGAAAAAAGTAAGACCAGACAGACGAAGGCGAAGATTGAAGATGCCATGCTGGAAAAAGGGTTCCGCAGAGATTGTGCTGTGATTGCAATCGGCGGAGGTGTTGTTACGGATCTGGCAGGATTTCTGGCAGGAACATATGGCAGAGGCGTACCGTTTATCAATTATGCGACCACACTTCTGGCTGCTGCAGATGCATCCGTGGGCGGAAAGACTGCCGTTGATACACCGCTTGCAACGAATCTGATTGGACTTTTCAATCAGCCGCGCAAGGTCTACATTGATATTGCCGCATGGAAAACCCTTCCGAAACGTCAGATGGCAAGCGGCATGGCAGAGACCATCAAGCATGCATGTCTGGCGAGCCGTGAAATGTTTGAGTTTATCGAGGAAAACTTGGATGATATTATGAGTTTCCAGAAGTTTGCCTGCGAATATATCGCAGAGAACAACTGTAAGATCAAGTATGATGTTGTTATGAAAGACGAGAGAGAAAGCGGACTGCGCGAAGTCCTGAATTTAGGACACACGGTGGGACGCGCCATTGAAACTGTCAGTGACTACCGGCTTCTGCACGGCGAGGCACTTTCCATCGGAATGGCGGCTATGGTACTGCTTTCGGCACGCCTTGGCTATATGTCAGAGGAAGAGGCAGAGCGTGTGACTAAGCTGTATGCGCGTGTGGGACTTCCGACAAGAATTCCGGATTATATTGATCGTGAGGCTCTGGTTAAGAAGCTTTATACCGACAAAAAGGTGCGTGACGGAAAGTTACGCTTTGTGATCGAAAAAGGCATTGGCGATGTAGTGGAGTTTGCACCGAATGTGTATGCCAAGCCGATCGAGGAGAGTCTGGCAAGAGAGATTATTATGGAACTGTAAAGGTTATACGAGGACGATGGGCTGTCGGTATTCGTTTGGTAATTCGGTCTGTATCTGCATGGAAGATGTAGTGCGGTACAGATCAGCACAGGCTACATCGTGTAAAAAACGTTTGTATGCAATTCTATGAAGGATAGAAGAAGCATCTGCAACTTTGGTAATCAAAGGAACGGATGCTTCTTTTTTGATGGCAGAAAGAAGCACAGAGGAATCCCTGCGGAAACCAAGCACACGCAGATATGGAATGCCATCCGGCTGCCAGAGCGCAGCATAATCGTCCTGCCGGATGTTGAGCAGGATGTGGAGCAGTGCACGGCAGATGCGTGTGTATGTTGTATTTTTGCTTTTTAAGAGATCGGCAAACTGCGAAAAGCTTAAAAAATGTTCAAGCTGCTGTGTGATCCGGTGGGACAGATCCTTGCCACAGTCTGCAAAGCCAGCATAGCCTCCGTCGTACAGTGCCCATAACCGGGTGTAGAGAGCCTGAGAAAAAGCATCCGTGTCCAGAAGAAGGTTCTGCTGTGCCAAAGTGGCAAGGAGGGAGGCGGAAGTATCGGGAAGCATCTGCGAAAGTTCGAAATCAAAGCTGCCTGTACTTATGAACATGGAATGGTTGTGGTTACCATCATTTTCAGATGGCACAAGCAGTGCGTTTCTTATGGCAGTTGCAGAGGCGTAGGTTACGCCTGTTTTTGTGCTGTGATAGCCTTCCCCGATACGTTGGACCGGCATACTGGAAAAAGTTCTGTCATGTACGCTGTTTATGGAATTCCAGCGGGCGATTGCTTTTTCGTATTCTAAGGCCAGAATATTGTTCGGAGATGCCAGAAAAGAAGAAACCGCATCAGAAGAAAAGGAAGGCAGCAGGGAACACAGTGCGTGGCTTCGTGCGACAGGAAACGGATTTCCCTGCTTCATGTTATAAGAAACCAGCATCTGATAGTCCGAAGCATTTTTGGAAAGAACTTCGACAATTGCCTGCATAAGTTCTTTTTCCGGAGTTTCACAGCCATAGCAGAGCGTGTCAACGACGCCTGTTTTTCCGAGAAGCTGTACGCCTCCGGCAGCAAAATATTCCGCGGAAGCGGTCGCCCATACAGCCGGAAGTTCGAGTACCAGATCGGCACCGCCGAGAAGTGCCATGCGGGTGCGCGTGTATTTGTCGGCAATGGCAGGAACACCGCGCTGTAAGAAATCTCCGCTCATGGCAACGATCACAAAATCTGCTCCTGTAAGGTGGCGTACGGTTTCAATCTGATATTGGTGTCCGTTGTGAAACGGATTGTATTCGGCGATAATTCCTGCTGTTTTCACGTTTGCCTCCTGTTCGGTCGTTTCTTCTGTCTGTTTTTCTGTTAAAATATTAACACAGCTTTTCGAGGATTTCCACTTGTATAAGAAGGAAAATGTGTTTATAATGGAAAAAGATTGTGGATTTCCACAAAATGAATAAGGACAAGGGAGAATTCAAATGAACGTATTAGTAATCAACTGCGGAAGCTCTTCCCTGAAGTACCAGCTGATCAACTCTGATTCAGAAGAGGTACTTGCCAAGGGCTTATGCGAAAGAATCGGAATTGACGGAAGACTGGTATACCAGAAAGAGGGAATGGATAAGGAGATCACGGAAGCTCCGATGCCAACCCACAAAGAGGCCATTCAGATGGTTCTTGATGCACTGCATAATCCAAAGAGTGGAGCAGTAAAGGATCTGAGCGAAATCGACGCAGTTGGACATCGTGTTGTACACGGTGGAGAGAAGTTTGCAAAGTCGGTGGTACTGACAGAAGAAGTGCTTGCAAAGGTAGAAGAGTGTAATGAACTTGCACCGTTACATAACCCGGCAAACCTGATCGGTATCCGTGCGTGTCAGGATCTTATGCCAAATGTACCGATGGTTGGTGTATTTGATACGGCGTTCCATCAGACAATGCCAAGAAAGGCATTCCTGTACGGACTTCCATATGAATATTATGAGAAATATAAAGTAAGAAGATACGGATTCCACGGAACCAGCCACAGTTTTGTATCCAAAGCATGTGCAGAGTATCTGAAACTGGATCTGAAAAACAGCAAGATTATTGTAGCGCATCTTGGAAACGGAGCATCTGTCAGTGCTGTATTAAATGGAGAATGTGTGGATACTTCCATGGGTCTGACTCCACTGGAGGGACTGGTTATGGGAACCCGTTCCGGAGATATTGATCCGGCAATCATGGAATTTATCGCAAAGAAAGAGAACCTCGACATCGATGGTGTCATGAATGTGTTAAATAAAAAATCCGGTGTTGAAGGATTATCCGGTGTATCCAGTGATTTCCGTGATCTGGAAGCTGCTTATAATGAAGGAAATCCACGCGCCATTGATGCCTGTGAGGTATTTGCTTACCGTGTGGCAAAATACATCGGTGCATATGTTGCAGCAATGAATGGTGTGGATGCGATCGCATTTACTGCAGGTATCGGAGAGAATACTTCTTTCATTCGTGAAAAGATCGTTTCTTATCTGGGATATCTGGGAATCAAGCTTGATAAGAAGACAAACGATGTGCGTGGCGTGGAGGAAATTATTTCCACACCGGATTCAAAAGTTACCGTATGTGTCATTCCGACCAACGAGGAGCTTGCAATCTGTCGTGAGACCGTAGCACTGGTAAAATAAATGTTGATAAATTTGTTGATAATTTGTAAAAATTAGTTGACAAAGCAGGACACCCTATGTATAATTGTTTAGGTGTGAATAGGAGAATAGTGTGAAAATTGATCTTTCAATCATTACAAAATCCATAAACAAGGAATTGACACAGGAGGCGGACATCTCGCTCACTTCCTTTCGTTCCCGCTTGGGAGATTTTCCTATTGTTCGCAAAGCGCCGGTGACATTGCAGATCCGTAATGAGGAGAATGCAGCGGTATTCGTTAAGGGTACGGTTGATATTGATGTGATGATTCCGTGTGCGCGGTGTCTTGAAGAAGTTCGGACGCCGATCCGTTTTGACATAGATAAGAAACTCACTGTTCGGGAAGAGGGACTTGTCGATGAAGAGATGGAGGAACCGGATTACCTGATTGGGTTTGAACTGGATGTAGATAAACTTGTCTACGCCGAGATTTTGGTGAACTGGCCAATGAGAGTTCTGTGCAAGGACGATTGCAAAGGAATTTGTAAAGTCTGCGGGATGAACTTGAATAAGGGAGCCTGCAGTTGCCAGAGAACAGAACTTGATCCAAGAATGGCAGCAATCCAAGATATATTTAACAGGTTTAAGGAGGTGTAAACAAATGTCAATTTGTCCAAAGAATAAATCTTCTAAGGGAAGAAGAGATAAGAGAAGAGCAAACTGGAAAATGTCTGCTCCGACCTTAGTAAAGTGCAGCAAGTGCGGCGAATTAATGATGCCACACCGTGTATGCAAGAACTGCGGATCTTATAACAAAAAAGAGATTATCGCGCAGGACTAATAAGGATAGGTCTTTAAAAATCAAGAGTTGGCGGTTTTGCTGACTCTTGATTTTTTTGTGTCTGAAAGAGCCAATTTATCGTTGATTTATGGAATGATATATAGTATATTTTCTAGTAGATGCATAAGGAGGAACAGACCATGCAGACAATCACGAAAGTAGCTCTTGATGCAATGGGCGGTGATAATGCACCGGCAGAAATTGTCAAGGGAGCAGTTGATGCGGTCTCTTCCCGTGAAGATATCAAAGTTTTTCTGGTTGGACAGGAAGATGTGGTAAGGGAAGAATTGCAGAAGTATCCATATCCGCAGGAGCGTATTGAGGTTGTGGATGCGCCTGAAGTAATTGAGATGGCAGAGCCACCCGTTCAGGCAATTCGAAAGAAAAAACAGTCATCCCTCGTTGTAGGTATGAATATGGTAAAACAAAGAGAAGCGGATGCATTTGTTTCCGCAGGAAGTTCCGGAGCGGTTCTGGTTGGAGGACAGACGATTGTCGGACGCATCCGTGGAATCAAACGCCCACCGCTGGCACCGATCATTCCGACAGAGACCGGAATTTCACTGTTGATCGACTGTGGCGCAAATGTAGACGCACGGCCGGAACATTTATTACAGTTTGCAAAGATGGGTTCCGTTTATATGGAAAACGTTGTGGGGATCAAGAATCCGAGAGTGGCGATTGTAAATATTGGTGCGGAAGAGGAAAAGGGAAATGCTCTGGTAAAAGAAACATTTCCATTGTTGAAAGAATGTGAGGATATCAATTTTGTCGGAAGTATTGAGGCAAGAGAGATTCCACACGGTGGAGCAGATGTCATTGTGTGCGAGGCATTTGTCGGAAATGTCATTTTAAAATTATATGAAGGTCTCAGTTCAACATTGATCGGTGTGATCAAGGCGGGACTGATGAGCAATTTAAAGAGCAAGATCGGTGCGGCACTGGCATTGCCGTCACTGAAGAAGACACTGAAAGCATTTGATGCGAGCCAGTATGGCGGAGCACCGCTTCTGGGACTGAATGGCCTTGTGGTAAAGACCCATGGAAGTTCCAGGGCAAAGGAAATTACCAATTCCATTTACCAGTGTGTGACATTCCGTGAAGAGAATATTAACGAAATTATCAAAGAAAGAGTTGCAGATTCCAAAAATAATGAAGAAGAATAAGAAAGGAAATGAAGTATTATGGAATTCGAAAAATTAAAGAAGATTATTGTGGACGTATTAAACGTGGACGAAAATGAGATTACGATGGATACCACATTCATCGATGATCTGGGAGCGGATTCCCTGGATGTATTCCAGATCATTATGGGACTTGAGGAAGAATTTGATATCGAGATTCCAAACGAGCAGGCAGAAAAGATTGTTACAGTAGGGGATGCGGTAGAACAGATCAAAGCTGCAATGAATGAAAACTAAACACAGATACGAAAGGAGTCCGGTGGCGGACTCCTTTATTTCAGAAAGGGGAAAGAAGTGACAGATATTAAAAAATTTCAGGAAGTGATCGGATATCACTTTCATGATGAAAAACTGCTTCGTCAGGCACTGACGCATAGTTCATTTGCCAATGAGAAGCACTTAAAGAAACATTCGGACAATGAGAGACTGGAGTTTTTGGGCGATGCCGTGCTTGAGATTATCTCCAGTGAATTTTTGTACAAAGAGTATCCGGACAAGCCGGAAGGAGAACTGACAAAACTGCGTGCAAGCATTGTCTGTGAACCGACACTGGCACTCTGTACCAAGGATATTGCTTTAGGAGAGTATCTTTTACTCGGGAAAGGAGAAGACCAGACCGGAGGAAGAGGACGTAAATCTATTTTGTCTGATGCTCTCGAAGCTGTGATCGGGGCAATTTATTTGGATGGTGGTTTTGCTAATGCAAAAGAGTTTATTCATAAATATATTCTGACAGATATTGAACACAAACAGCTCTTTTATGATAGCAAGACTATCCTGCAGGAGGTTGTGCAGGGAGAACATGAACAGCTTACTTATGTGCTGACTGATGAGTCCGGTCCGGATCATAATAAGAGTTTTACTGTCCGTGCATGTATTGGAGAGCGTGTCATTGGCAGCGGAACCGGACATACCAAAAAAGCAGCGGAACAGGAGGCTGCATATCAGGCACTTCTGATGCTTAAAAATCAGCAAAGGGGATAGTACATGTATTTAAAAAGTATTGAGGTGCAGGGATTTAAATCATTTGCAAACAAAATTGTATTTGAATTCCACCAGGGAATCACGGGCATTGTAGGACCGAACGGAAGTGGAAAAAGTAACGTTGCGGATGCGGTGCGCTGGGTACTTGGAGAGCAGTCGGTCAAGCAGCTGCGTGGGTCTTCCATGCAGGATGTTATTTTTGCGGGTACGGAGAACCGGAAACCGCTCAGCTATGCGTATGTAGCGATTACACTGGATAATTCCGACCATAAACTGGCAATCGACTATGAGGAAGTCACCGTTGCCAGACGTCTGTATCGTTCCGGAGAGAGTGAATATCTGATCAATGGCAGTCCGTGCCGACTGAAAGAAGTTTCAGAATTGTTTTATGATACCGGTATCGGAAAAGAAGGATATTCGATCATTGGACAGGGACAGATTGACCGGATCTTAAGCGGCAAACCGGAAGAACGGCGCGAACTTTTTGATGAGGCGGCAGGAATAGTAAAATTCAAAAAACGAAAAGCGACTGCACAAAAAAAGTTAGAGAATGAGAGAGACAATCTGGTCCGTGTAAACGATATTTTGTCGGAACTGGAACGCCAGGTGGAACCGTTACAGCTGCAGTCGGAAAAGGCAAAAACCTATTTAAAAAAGAAGAATGAGCTGAAAGATTATGATGTCAACATGTTTCTCATGGAAACAGAGAGAATCGCATCCGAGCAGCGTGAAGTAGAGGAAAAATTCAAAATTGCAGATGAACAGCTGAAAGAAAGCGCGGATGCAAGGGAAAAGATCCGCCAGGAATATGACCGTTTGGGCGAAAGCATCACGGAAATGGACGAAAAGATCAATGCAATCCGGGAAAATATTAGCAATACGTCTGTGATGAAGGAAAAACTCGAAAGCCAGATCCAGATACTGGCAGAGCAGATCCATACGGCAGAGATGACAGATGAACATCTGCAGAGCCGTCTGGATGCCATTGCGCGGGAACAGAAGGAAAAGGAGGAGGCAAAAGCTTCCTACGAGAAAGAAAAATATTCCGGTGATGAACAGCTTGCACAGGTACGGAAACGACAGGAAGAAGCAGCACAGACACTGGCAGAGATACAGAAACAGATTGCATCTTGTAATGAGGGAATGGAACAGGGGCAGAAAGAATTGTTTGCGCTGTTAAACCGCAGAGCAGATATTCAGGCCAAACAGCAGCGTTCCGATACCATGGTGGAGCAGATCAATATACGAAAAGCAGAGCTTGGAAAGCGTCTGCTGGACAGAAAAACGCAGGAAACGGATCTGGATTCGGTTCTTGCAGACTGTAAAAAAGATCTCGAAGAGGTCAGTGCGCATATCCGAAAACTTTCGGAGCAGGAAAAAGAATTAAGTGCAAAGGAAAAAGAATGGAGAACTAAGGCAAAAGAAAATGACCGTGCATTAGAAGAAAAGCAAAACGAATTTCACAGGCAGCAGTCTCGTCTGGAGTCGCTTAAAAATATTGCGGAGCGCTATGACGGATACGGAAACAGTATCCGCAAAGTGATGGAACAGAAAGAACATAATCCGGGATTACTCGGGGTTGTGTCAGATCTGATTCAGGTGGATAAGAAATATGAGATTGCGATTGAGACCGCTCTGGGTGGAAACATTCAGAATATTGTGACGGAAGATGAAGCAACGGCAAAGAAAATGATTGCATTTCTGAAGCAGAACCGTTTCGGACGTGCAACATTTCTTCCGCTGACCAGTGTAAGCGCAAGAAAAAATCCGAAGAATGAAGCGGCACTGAAGGAGCCCGGAGTTATTGGAATTGCCAGTCAGCTGGTAAAGTGTGAGCAAAAGTATGAGGAAGTGGCGGCGTATCTGCTGGGGCGTGTGCTTGTGGCAGATTCGATTGATCATGCGATTGCACTTGCAAAGAAGAATCATTACAGTTTACATATTGTAACTCTTGAGGGAGAATATTTAAGCCCCGGTGGTTCCATGACGGGTGGAGCATTTAAAAATTCATCCAATCTGCTGGCAAGACGCCGCGAAGTGGAGGAACTGGAAACGAAAACGAATCGTCTGCTTCAGGAGATTGCGCAGATAAAAAACCGCAGGGAGGATCTTCTTACGGCCATTGAGCTGAATGAGGAAGACCTCGAACAGGTGAAAGAAACCCTGCAGAAAGAATTTATTCGTCAGAATACTGCAAAGATCAATGTGGATCGCGCAATGCAGCAGAAAAATGAGAGTGAAGAAGTATTTTCAAGTCTCATGAAGGAACGGCAGCAGATGGATCGGCAGGTAGAAGAAATCCGTGCAGATCAGACAGGCATTAAGGAGGAACTGGAACATTCCAGACAACAGGAAACGGAAATCCAGCATGCGAATGAAGCGTTTCAGAAGATGCTTGAAGAACAGAAAGAACTGGAAAATAAAGCGGAATCGGAACTTTCCGGAATTCAGCTTGAGGAAGCGAATATCCGGCAGAAAGTAGAATTTGCCCAGACAAACGTGGAACGTATCAATGGAGATCTGGAAAAATTCGAGACGGAAAAGACTGGGCTTCTGGAGAATGCGAAAAATTCCAAAGAAGATGTGGAAAAGAAACAGCACGACATTGCAGAAATCCAAAAGACGATCCTTGCTTCTTCGGATTCCCATGGGCAACTGGAACAGAAACTTCGTGAAAGCGTAGAACAAAAAGAACAGATGTCTGCGGAATACCGGGGATTTTTCCGGAAACAGGAGGAAATTTCCGAGCGGTGTAACGGATTGGATAAAGAAGTGTTCCGTCTGAACAACCAGCGGGAAAAGCTGAATGAATCTGCAGAACAACAGACAAATTATCTGTGGGAAGAATATGAACTGACACCGCATGCGGCAGCAGAATTAAGAAACAGTGAATACGAAGATCCGCTTGCTTTAAAGAAACTGATCGCAGCAGTAAAGGATGAGATCCGGAAGCTGGGAACAGTCAACGTCAATGCCATTGAAGAGTACAAAGAAGTTTCGGAACGTTATACGTTCCTGAAAGGGCAGCATGATGATCTGGTTGAGGCAGAGCAGACACTGCTCGGCATCATAGAAGATCTCGACAGCGGCATGAGAAAACAGTTTATGGAAAAGTTTGCGGAAATCCAGAAAGAATTTAATGCATCATTCAAGCACCTGTTCGGCGGCGGACATGGAGCTTTGGAACTGGTGGAGGATGAGGATATTCTCGAATGTGGCATCCGCATCATTGCGCAGCCGCCGGGAAAGAAACTGCAGAATATGATGCAGATGTCCGGTGGTGAGAAAGCGCTGACAGCAATTGCACTGTTGTTTGCGATTCAGGCGCTGAAACCTTCGCCGTTTTGTCTTCTGGATGAGATCGAAGCAGCGCTTGATGATTCCAACGTCTCAAGGTTTGCAAGTTACTTAAATAAGCTGACAAAAAACACACAGTTTATTGTAATTACGCACAGACGTGGTACAATGACAGCAGCGGACCGGTTGTATGGAATTACCATGCAGGAAAAAGGTGTATCGACACTTGTGTCGGTAGATCTGATTGAACATGATTTGAACTGATTGATTATGTAAAAAGAAAGAAGCGATAAGAAAGGAAACTGATATGGGAGAAAAGAAAGGTTTTTTCAGCCGGCTTGTCGAAGGACTGACCAAGACAAGAAATAATATTGTATCCGGAATTGATTCGGTATTTCACGGTTTTTCTAAAATTGATGATGAGTTTTACGAGGAACTGGAAGAAATTCTGATTATGGGTGATCTGGGCGTTAAGGCTACCGAGTCGATTCTGGATGATCTGCGTGAAAAAGTAAAGGCAAACCATGTGAAAGAGCCTGCAGAATGCAAACAGCTTCTGATCGACAGCATCAAACAGCAGATGCAGGTCGGTGAGACGGCATACCGCTTTGAAGAAGAGACATCCGTTGTCCTTGTGATCGGAGTCAATGGTGTGGGAAAGACCACAACCGTCGGAAAACTTGCAGGTAAACTGAAAGAGCAGGGAAAAAAGGTTATGATTGCCGGTGCGGATACTTTCCGTGCAGCAGCAGGAGATCAGCTCAAAGAGTGGGCGGACCGTTCGGGAGTTGACATGATTGGCGGAACGGAAGGCGCAGATCCGGGATCTGTGGTTTATGATGCAACGGCTGCAGCAAAGGCCAGAAATGCAGATGTGCTTCTGGTCGATACGGCAGGACGTCTGCACAACAAGAAAAATCTGATGAATGAGCTTGGAAAAATTAACAAGATTCTCGAAAAAGAGTATCCACAGGCGTATCGGGAGACGCTGGTTGTGCTGGATGCGACAACCGGACAGAATGCGCTGGTTCAGGCAAAGGAATTTTCCGATGTGGCAAAGATTTCCGGAATTGTGCTGACAAAGATGGATGGAACAGCCAAGGGAGGAATTGCGGTGGCAATTCAGGCGGAACTTGGAGTGCCGGTCAAATATATCGGCGTGGGAGAGACCATTGATGACCTCCAGAAATTTGACCCGGATGAATTTGTGAATGCATTGTTTGACGTAAAAAATAAGGAGGACAACGATGAAGATGCTGACGCTAGATAAATTTGAAGAAGCAAGTGAAAAAGTAAAAGAGGTTACTCTTGAGACAAAACTTGTATACAGTGATTACTTAAGTGACCAGACAGGCAATAAAGTATATTTAAAGCCGGAGAATATGCAGTTTACCGGTGCATACAAAGTAAGAGGTGCTTATTATAAAATCAGCACGCTCTCAGAGGAAGAACGTCAGAGAGGACTGATTACAGCATCTGCCGGAAACCATGCGCAGGGAGTGGCATATGCCGCAAAGTGCTACGGCTGTAAGGCGGTAATTGTAATGCCAACCACCACGCCTCTGATCAAGGTGAATCGTACCAAGAGTTACGGTGCGGAAGTTGTGTTGTACGGAGATGTATATGATGAGGCATGTGCACATGCACTGGAGCTGGCAGAAAAAAATGGATATACCTTTATTCATCCGTTCGATGATCTGGCAGTGGCAACCGGTCAGGGAACCATTGCAATGGAGATCTTTAAGGAACTTCCGCTGGTAGAGTACATTCTTGTTCCGATTGGGGGAGGCGGACTGGCAACAGGCGTATCCACACTTGCAAAGCTGCTCAATCCAAAGATTAAGGTGATCGGTGTGGAGCCGGCTGGTGCAAACTGTATGCAGGCTTCATTTGCAGCCGGAAAAGTGACAACGCTTCCGACAGTAAATACAATCGCCGACGGTACTGCCGTAAAGACACCGGGAAGCAAAATTTTCCCATATATCCAGAAAAATCTGGATGACATTATCACGGTAACGGATGATGAACTGATCGTAAGCTTTCTGGATATGGTGGAAAACCACAAGATGATTGTAGAAAATTCCGGACTGCTTACAGTAGCTGCATTAAAGCATTTAAATGTCAAGGACAAGCGTGTGGTATCCATCTTAAGCGGTGGAAACATGGATGTGATTACGATGTCCTCTGTGGTACAGCAGGGACTGATTTTCCGTGACCGTATCTTTACCGTTTCGGTATTGCTTCCGGATAAGCCGGGAGAACTGGCGAAAGTTTCCGAGACACTGGCAAAAGAGCAGGGAAATGTCATCAAACTCGAACACAATCAGTTTGTTTCCACGAACCGGAATGCCGCAGTTGAACTTCGGATTACATTGGAGTGTTTTGGTACCGATCACAAGAAGCGGATTATCAAGGCGCTGGAAAAGGCCGGATATAAGCCAAAGATCGTAAGAACCATGATTTAAAAATAAATTACAAGGTGTCAAGAAAAAATACTTGACACCTTGTTTTCTTTATGGTAAAGTATCCAAGGTGATTGATGTGGAAGAAAAGTTACAACAGGCTTATTTATATGATTTTTATGGTGAGTTACTGAATGAACATCAGCGCCGGATCTATGAGGACTTCGTGTTCAATGATCTTTCTCTCGGTGAGATTGCCGGGGAGGAGGGGATTACCAGACAGGGCGTGGCAGATATGATCAAACGCTGTGGAAAGAAGCTTTCGGATTATGAAAAGAAACTTCATCTGGTAGAGAAGTTCTTATCTGTGAAGCAGGATGTGGAGGAAATTCACAGACTGGCAGAACAGTTTCATCAAACAAAAGATGAACAGATCGTAGAACAGATCGCAACGATTTCAAATCAGATTTTGGAGGAGCTGTAGTATGGCATTTGACAGTCTTTCTGAAAAATTGCAGAATGTATTTAAGAATCTTCGCAGCAAGGGCAGACTGACAGAGGACGATGTCAAGACAGCACTGAAAGAAGTCAAGATGGCACTGCTTGAGGCAGATGTAAATTTCCGTGTGGTCAAGAAGTTTGTAAAAGATGTGCAGGAACGGGCAATCGGACAGGATGTGATGAGCGGTCTCAATCCGGGACAGATGGTCATCAAGATCGTAAACGAAGAGATGGTTAAGCTCATGGGCTCCGAGACAACCGAGATTGCGTTCCGGCCGGGAAAAGAACTGACCGTCATTATGATGGTAGGTCTGCAGGGTGCCGGTAAAACAACTACCACGGCAAAGATCGCAGGCAAATTAAAGACCAAAGGGAAAAAGACACTGCTGGCAGCCTGTGATGTGTATCGTCCGGCTGCAATCGAACAGTTGCAGATCAATGGAGAAAAGCAGGGCGTGGAAGTATTTTCCATGGGAAATAAAAACAAACCTGCGGATATCGCCAAAGCGGCCGTGGAACATGCAAAGAAAGAAGACTGCAATGTTCTGATCATTGATACGGCAGGTCGTCTGCATGTCGATGAAGAGATGATGGATGAGCTTGTGGAGATCAAAGAAGCGGTGGATGTATTCCAGACCATTCTCGTTGTTGATGCAATGACCGGTCAGGATGCGGTAAATGTTGCTTCGACATTTAATGACAAGATAGGAATCGATGGTGTTGTTCTGACAAAGCTCGATGGAGATACCCGGGGCGGTGCAGCTCTTTCCATCCGCGCAGTGACAGGAAAACCGATTCTGTACGCAGGTATGGGGGAGAAACTTTCGGATCTGGAACAGTTTTATCCGGATCGTATGGCATCCCGAATCCTTGGTATGGGTGATGTGCTTACCATGATTGAGAAAGCACAGGAGAATCTCGACGAGGAAAAAGCCAAAGAACTTGAGCAGAAGATGCGCAAGAATGAATTTGACTTTGAAATGTATTTAGAGTCCATGAGTCAGATGAAAAAGATGGGCGGTTTGTCCAGTCTGATGGGCATGATGCCGGGACTTGGACTCGGCGGTGGAAAGATGCCGGAGATTGATACGGACGAAGCGGAGAAAAACATGCGGAGAATAGAGGCAATTATTCGTTCCATGACACCGCAGGAACGTAAAAATCCGAATCTGCTCAATCCAAGCAGAAAGAACCGCATTGCAAGAGGTGCGGGTGTACAGGTGGCAGAAGTCAACCGTCTGGTCAAGCAGTTTGAGCAGACAAAGAAAATGATGAAACAGATGCCCGGCATGATGGGCGGCAAACGTGGTAAAAGAGGAATGTTCAAAGGACTTCCCTTTTAAATAAAAAACAAAACCTATGAGGAGGTGAAATCATGGCAGTAAAGATCAGATTAAGAAGAATGGGACAGAAGAAGGCTCCTTTCTATAGAATCGTAGTTGCAGATTCCCGCTCACCAAGAGACGGAAGATGCATCGAAGAGATCGGAACATATGATCCAACAAAGGATCCTAGCGAGTATCACGTAGATGCTGAGCTGGCTAAGAAGTGGTTATCTACAGGCGCACAGCCAACAGAGACCGTTAACAGAATCTTCAAGGCAGCTGGTATCGAGAAATAATTCCGAAGGGTGGATGTAATTAATGAAAGAATTAGTTGAAGTAATTGCAAAGTCACTCGTTGATTTCCCGGATGAAGTTGTTGTGACGGAGTCTGAGAATGAAAAAGGAACTCTGCTGGAACTTAGGGTTGCACAGTCCGATATGGGCAAAGTAATCGGAAAGCAGGGACGCATTGCGAAAGCAATCCGTGCGGTTGTGAAAGCAGCGGCATCCAAAGAAGACAAAAAAGTTATTGTGGAAATCATGCAATAACATAACGGTAGGATATACCGTAAATGAAAGCGGTACATCAGAGATGTACCACAGGCGATACATCAGAGATGTACCGCATTAAGCACCCCGCAGCTGCGAGGTGCTTGTTTTTCTATGAAACAAATTCGTGAGAGAATCTGCACAATAGGAGATTTTATGGAAGATTTATTTCAGGTGGGAGTGATTACGGCTCCTCACGGGGTACGTGGAGAGGTGAAAGTGTTTCCTACCACGGATGATAATGCCCGGTTTAAAAATTTGAAAACAGTCCTCCTTGATCAGGGTCGGGGAACCAGAGAACTTGAAATCGAAGGTGTTAAGTTCTTTAAAAATATGGTGATCCTGAAATTCAAGGGGATAGATGATAGAAATGACGTGGAGAGAATGCGGCAGGCAAAGCTGCTTGTTACCAGGGAAAATGCAGTGGAATTAGGAAAAGACGAGTATTTTATTGCAGATCTGATCGGAATACAGGTGGTTTCGGATGAAGGAGAAGAACTTGGAACAATCTCCGATGTATTGCAGACCGGTGCCAATGATGTCTATGTTGTGAGTAAAGACGGCGCAAAAGATCTGCTCATTCCGGCAATCCATGCGTGTATCCAGAACGTGGATGTGGCTGCGGGACAGATGGAAGTACATCTGCTGCCGGGACTGCGTTAAACGGAGGGTGGACAATGAAGTTTCATGTTTTGACACTTTTTCCGGATATGGTGATGCAGGGGCTTATGACAAGCATCACAGGGAGAGCCGTACAACAGAAAAAAATAGATATTGATGCGGTGAATATTCGTGATTATACGCAGGATAAGCATGGCAGGGTGGATGATTATCCTTACGGCGGCGGTGCAGGGATGCTCATGCAGGCACAGCCGGTATATGATGCATGTCAGAGTGTTATGGAAAAGATACCGCAGAATAAGAAAAAGCGGGTGATTTATGTAACCCCGCAGGGAATTCCTTTTACACAGGCAAAAGCACGGGAACTGGCGGCACAGGATGAGCTGCTTTTGTTATGCGGGCATTACGAGGGCATTGATGAGCGCGTGCTTGAGGAAGTGGTCACAGATTACATTTCCATCGGTGATTATGTACTGACGGGCGGCGAGCTGGCAGCCATGGTGATTGTCGATGCAGTGGCACGCCTGGTTCCGGGAGTGCTTGGAAATGAACAGTCGGCTCTGACCGAATCTTTCCACGGAGAGCTTTTGGAACATCCGCAATATTCCAGACCGGATGTGTGGCACGGGAAAAAGGTGCCGGAGGTGCTGCTTTCCGGAAACCAGAAACACATAGATGCATGGAAAAAGGAACAGTCCATCCTGCGTACAAAGGAACGCAGACCGGATCTGTATGCCCGCTATGTGCGGCTGCAGGAATGCAGACAACTGCTTATGAAACAGAAACTGTTGCACATCGATATGATTGAACTGATCAATCGTGGACGCGCACAACTGTTGTATTTCGGGCAGGGACAGATATTGCTCAAAGATATGGAATACGAGATCTATTTTCATGCATGTGTGGATCCGTCAAGACTTCCGGATATCCGTACATGGACGCTTCCGGTTGAAAAAATACCGCTGGCGGTTTTGCATCAGGAGGAAATGATTCCTTATTTTCAAAAGAGATACGGACTTAATCAGGAGTGCGAATGTTATCAGGCTGTGTACACCAGACATGAAAAGCTTCCGGTGCGCGGTTTATACCGGCCGGATCTGACGCGTGAGGATGGATTGTCGATGCGCAGATTACAACGAGAAGATTTTCCACAGGTGATTTCCTTTTATCACGGCTGCTGTGATGAGGACTACCTGCGGTCGAGGATACAGGATGGTATGCTTGTGGGGGCTTTTTATGACGAAAAGCTTGCCGGATTTATCGGGCAGCATTGTGAGGGAAGTATCGGAATGCTTATGGTAGCACCAAAATTCCAGCGCAGACACATTGCCATGACGCTCGAAACGTATGCAGCAAACTGTATGCTCGAACAGGGAAAAATTCCGTTTGCACAGATTATCACGGACAACGAAAAATCCAAGAGATTGCAGGAAAAAGAGGGATTTTGCCTGTCGCGTGACAAAATTTTCTGGATGTGCGAAAAATGATGAAAAAGGACTTGATTTTTCGGAATGAGTATGCTAAAGTTTATAATTGTTGCGGTGTAATTATTCGGTAATATTACGGAACGGATAGTTACAAATGTGAATAGAAGTGACGGTCCTCTGGCACCGATAGATGGAGTTTAAGAACGTCAAAATAATCAGGAGGTCACAAAATGAACGCGAGTGAAATTATCAAGAACATTGAGGCAGAGCAGTTAAAGGCTGAAGCACCACAGTTTTCCGTAGGTGATACTGTAAAGGTATACGGAAAGATCAAAGAGGGAAACCGTGAGCGTATTCAGGTATTCGAAGGAACTGTTATTAAGAAGCAGGGTGGAAGCAACCGTACCACTTTCACTGTAAGAAAGATTTCAAACGGTGTAGGTGTTGAGAAGACATGGCCTTTACATTCTCCAAACGTTGAGAAGGTAGAGATCGTTCGTAAAGGTAAAGTACGTCGTGCAAAACTTTACTACTTAAGAGACCGTGTCGGCAAAGCTGCAAAGGTAAAAGAGTTAGTAAAATAATTTGCTTTAGAATGCTGAATGATGATAATCCTCTGAATGATGCCTTGCATCTTTCAGGGGATTTTTTCGTTACATAGGAAATTACGGTGAATTTTTAAATGTGCTATATATTTTCTGATTTATAGCATTGGGTAAAAATGATATATAAGGAAAATATGAGAAGTTATATATAAGGTAAAATTTATGTGCTTCTCATTATTTATAGGGTGTTTGAAAGCGATTTTTTCTGTTACAATAGAAGCACACGTTTTGATAGGAGGAAATGATATGGCAGTATTTCGAACAGGAGGATTGAATTTCCGAAGAAAACGCAGAAAAATGAAAGTGTCGACGGCAAAAGGAATCCTGTTGTGGATCGTAGAGATTTTTATTGTTCTGCTGATCGCTTTTGTACTGGTTTACTGTGCCGGTATGAGAGTCAATGTAGTGGGAAATTCCATGGAAAAAACATTAAGCGATGGCAGCGTTGTACTGGTTAATCGTTTTATATACAATATAAAAGAACCAAAAGCAGGAGATGTGGTCGTTTTTTTGCCAAACGGAAACGAGAAGAGTCATTACTATATTAAACGAGTGATCGGAGTTCCTGGCGATAAAGTACAGATTAAAAATGGTCTGCTTTATGTCAATGGTGAACTGTACGATGTGGAAGATACAGAAACTATCAAAAATGCTGGTCTGGCGGAGAATGAGATCACTGTTGGCGGCGATGAATATTTTGTGCTTGGAGACAACCGAAACAGCAGTGAAGACAGTCGTTATGCTAATATTGGAAACATTAAAAAGAAATATATCAAAGGAAAAGCCTGGTTTGTGGCGAGACCTTTTAATAAAATGGGAAAAATTAATTAGTAGTTTTTAGTGGAAGTAAAAGGAGAAAAAATATGAATTTTCAGTGGTACCCGGGACATATGACGAAGGCAAAACGTCAGATGCAGGAAGATATTAAACT
>ENA-OOXM01000548-OOXM01000548.1-human-gut-metagenome-genome-assembly--contig:-NODE-548-length-34196-cov-7.511965_pt1 | contig 34196 bp, 27 predicted proteins | sample MGYA00241589_ERZ501347 | MGnify/ENA primary metagenome ERZ501347 (study PRJEB25962, sample SAMEA2042832) | human gut metagenome | biome: human gut; feature: human-associated habitat; material: faeces...
TTTTATGTAATCTTGTTCAAAGAACTCTTTCTTGTTGCTTCAGTACTTAGTTCCTAAAAGCGGATGCAAAGGTATATACTTTTACCCAATGCTCCAAATGTTTTCAGGAAAAAATTTAAAATTAATCAATATTTTAACAGTTGTTTACAATTAAACAGGCGATATTATGCCTTATACATTATTATATTATACGCGTAAAAAGCGTAGAAAGAAATTTTATATAAAAAACCGACAAGACCATAACAGGACAAAAATACACCCCGGCGAACAGAAGATCACGACAAAACAGCGATTAAATATGAAAAACGCTGATTAATAAAACAAAAAAGTGTGGCATGCTATTTGTATTAAACAATAAAAAGATTTATATTTGCGAGAAATAATCAAAAAACAAACAACAACAAAACAAAGAAAAAATGGAAAAAGAGAAAATCTATTATTCATCACAAGACAGGGAGCTGTCATTATCGATGGCATTTCCTGCCCTAATGCGGAAAGTCTATATATGGATGACGCTCGCCCTTGCAATCACCGGCATCACAGCCTATGGTGTGGCTACATCGCCGAACCTCATAATGGCAATAGCAACAAACAGCGCACTGATGTGGGGCATCATCATCGGTACTTTCGTACTTGTAATGGTAATAACCTCGGCCATCGACCGTCTGTCGCTGACCACAGCCACGCTGCTGTTCGCACTATACTCCGTGGCGAACGGTCTAATGCTGTCGTCGATATTCCTTGTATATACAATGTCGTCAATAGCGCAGGTGTTCTTCATCACGGCAGGCACGTTTGCCATAATGGCAGCCGTAGGCTACTTCACCAAGACCGACCTCACCTCGTTCGGCAAACTTCTGTTCATGGCTCTCATCGGACTGATAATCGCAACTCTTGTAAACATATTCATGAAGAGCGGAACAATGAGTCTGATTATCAGCTATGTAGGAGTTATTATATTTGTGGGACTGACTGCCTATGACTCACAAAAGATAAAGAACATGCTCATGACGTGTGACGACGTGACAGCACAGAGCCAGAAACTCGCACTCCTCGGTTCTCTGACACTTTATCTTGACTTCCTCAACCTCTTCCTCTATCTGCTCCGCATATTCGGAAGAAGAGACTAACGGGAATGGCAATCACGACAGAACGACAAAACTTCAAATATGTTATAATGTACCGCTGATTATGTTATAATATAGCATTAAAAACGGTACATATATAATAAGGTAAAAAACAGGCTGCATCTTTCATTCCGGATGCAGCCTGTTTTTGTTTTCATACGGAGCGTCACGCTAAACATCATTTTCTGAAACATTGCAGCATCCGCCCTCCGGACAGACAACACGAAAAGGAATTTGACGCGAGCCATATTGTTTCGCATCAAATAATAAACCCCAATCGGTCATTAGACCGTATGTGGTTTTATCTGTTTTATGTATTCATGCGTTCAGCCGTGTTTTTGTTTTCCATTGGTCTCTATTTTGTCAAAATTTAGTCAAGAAAAATTGTAAGTTAGTCTTTAAGTTTTTTCATGAAAACGACGTAATCAGCCGTGAGAAAAGGTGCAGGAAAAGTGTAACGGTAATGAATTTAAAAGAATAAGACAAGTCCAAAAACCGGACTCGTATCCCGGACAAATGCCGGAATCAGACCATCCGCAAGCATTTGCCACCCGTAATTTTCCACATCTCAACCTTCCGCGACAACCGGGTCGAAATTGCATACAGACATTGTCACACATCGTAATGATTTTCTCAAACTTGTATATTTATGCATAAATAGCACGCAAAACTGCATAAATTTTCATTTTTATGCATATTTATTTGGTTATATATGCAAAAAACTGTATATTTGCCATCAAAAGTTGAATAAATATACAAATATGAAGATAAAGACAAACCGAATAGAAGCCCTGAAGATGTTGATCTCGAGCAAAGAGCTCACCTGCCAGGAAGATGTCCTCAAAGCACTTCAGAAAGAAGGTTTCAAACTGACTCAGGCCACCCTCAGCCGCGACATGAAACAACTGAAAATCGCCAAGGCCGCCAGCATGAACGGTAAGTATGTGTATGTACTGCCCAACGAGACGATGTACCGACGCATACCGAATCCGCCCTCTCCTCTTGAAATGCTCAAGACTCCGGGTTGTCTGTCAATAAATTTCTCCGGCAACATGATTGTCATAAAAACCCGTCCGGGCTACGCCAGTTCGATTGCCTACAACATAGACAACAGCGACGTGGAAGAGATATTGGGCACGATAGCCGGCGACGACACCATATTCGTAGTAGCGAAAGAGGGCTCGTCGCGCGAACAGATAGTAGAGAGCCTCAACGAAATAATAGAAAACATCTGAAAAATATAAAACAAAACAGCAATAAAAATCCGACATAAGACAATGGAAGAAATTAAGGTGATGGTAGCCGATGCCACCCACGAGAAATACATCGACACTATACTTGAAACAATAGAAAGCGCAGCCAAGGTGCGCGGCACAGGTATCGCGAAACGTACACACGAGTATATACTGACCAAAATGAAAGAAGCCAAGGCTGTCATCGCTCTTGCCGGCGACCGTTTCGCCGGATTCAGCTACATAGAGACATGGGGCAACAAACAGTATGTCACGACCTCTGGACTCATCGTGCATCCTGACTTCCGCGGACAGGGACTCGCAAAACGAATAAAGAACCTCACGTTCACCCTTGCCCGTACACGCTGGCCACACGCCAAGATATTCAGTCTTACGAGCGGCGCTGCGGTAATGGCCATGAACACTCAGCTGGGCTATCACCCCGTGACATTCGCCGAACTCACCGACGACGAGGCGTTCTGGCGCGGATGCGAAGGCTGCATCAATGTTGACGTGCTCAAGCGTACAGGCCGCAAATACTGCATCTGCACCGGCATGCTCTACGATCCGGAGGAACACCTGCCCGCCAAACTGTCTGACGAGGTGCTCGAAAGAATAAAGAAACTCGGCAACTGACGCCACGGCCGAAGCCGCCATGCTAAGCGCAAAAAGTCGCACCGTGCCAAGAGGCAGCCCAAGAACGTCAGCCATATAAACAAACAAGAAACATAACACAAAACTTTAGGAATAATGAAAAAGGTAGTTGTTGCATTTTCAGGAGGTCTCGATACCTCATACACAGTTATGAAACTCGCCCAGGACGGATACGAAGTACATGCCGCCTGCGCCAACACCGGCGGCTTCAGCGACGAACAACTGAAGACCAACGAGGAGAACGCCTACAAGCTGGGCGCGAAGAAATATGTCACACTCGACGTGACCCACGAATACTACGAGAAATCGCTCAAATACATGATCTACGGTAACGTGCTGCGCAACAACTGCTACCCTATTTCTGTTTCGTCCGAGCGTATATTCCAGGCCATCGCCATCGCACGCTATGCCAAGGAGATAGGGGCCGACGCAATAGCCCACGGCTCTACCGGAGCAGGCAACGACCAGATACGTTTCGACATGACATTCCTCGTCATGGCGCCGGGTGTGGAGATAATAACGCTCACCCGCGACCAGGCCCTATCGCGTCTTGAGGAGGTGGACTACCTCAACTCGCACGGCTTCAACGCCGACGTCGCCAAGCTGAAATACTCATACAACGTGGGCATCTGGGGCACAAGTATCTGCGGCGGCGAGCTGCTCGACTCCGCACAGGGACTGCCCGAGGAGGCATATCTCAAACACGTGACCCAGACCGAGGAGCAGCTGCTCAAGATAACATTCGAGAAAGGTGAAATAACCGCGGTCAACGGTGAGAAGTTCGACGACAAGGTGAAGGCCATACAGAAGATTGAGGAGATAGGCGCTGCCTACGGCATAGGACGCGACTGCAACGTGGGCGACACAATCATCGGCATCAAGGGCCGTGTAGGTTTCGAGGCCGCCGCTCCGAAACTCATCATCGAAGCCCACCGCCTGCTCGAGAAATACACCCTCAGCAAGTGGCAGCAGTACTGGAAAGACCAGGTTGCCAACTGGTATGGAATGTTCCTTCACGAGAGTCAGTATCTTGAACCGGTAATGCCAGACATCGAGGCTATGCTCACATCCTCACAGCGCAACGTCAGCGGAACGGCCATACTCAAGCTGCGTCCGCTCAGCTTCGAGACCGTAGGAGTGGATTCGGTGAACGATCTGCTCAAGTCGAAGCTCGGCGAATACGGCGAGATGCAGCACGGCTGGACAGCCGAGGAAGCTAAAGGCTTCATCAAAGTGCTCAGCACTCCTCTGAGAGTTTATTACGGCATTCACCCCGACGAAGAAAGATAAAAAATATATTCATGGCCAGCAAAAGACTGTATTTGTCAGACACTGACAAGAAGATAGCAGGCGTATGCGGCGGACTTGCCGACTACTTCGACATCGACGTCACCATCATACGCATCGTCTGGTTCGTCGCCGCGTTCTTCTACGGCACGGGCTTCATCCTTTATCTTGCCTTCTGGCTTATTGTTCCACGCGAAAGAAACATACACCCATGAAAATAGGAATATTAGGTGCCGCCGGCTACACAGCCGGCGAACTTCTGCGGTTGTTCATCAATCATCCGCAGGCAGAGATAGTGTTTGCCAACAGCGAGAGCAACGCCGGCAATCTCGTAACCGACGTTCACGGCGGCCTCATGGGCGAGACCGACATGCGCTTCACCTCAGACATGCCTTTCGACGATGTCGATGTGGTGTTCTTCTGCTTCGGTCACGGCAAGAGCGAGGCGTTCCTCAAGGAGCACACCATACCTTCAGACGTGAAGATAATAGACCTTGCGCAGGACTTCCGACTCAAGGCTCCGGGCAACGACTATGTTTACGGTCTGCCCGAAATAAACAAGAGTCTCATAGCCAAGGCCATGCACGTGGCCAATCCGGGATGTTTCGCCACATGCATACAGCTCGCTCTGCTGCCCGCGGCATCAATGGGACTGCTCAAATCAGACGTCTCGGTGAATGCCATAACCGGCAGCACAGGAGCAGGACAGAAGCCATCGGCCACCACACACTTCTCGTGGCGTGTCGACAACATGAGCATTTACAAGCCCTTCCAGCATCAGCACGTACCCGAGATAAGACAGAGTCTGACACAGGTACAGGGTTCGCTGCCGTGCGAAATCGACTTCATACCCTATCGCGGTAACTTCGCCCGCGGCATATTCGCCACCTCTGTCGTGAAGACCGACGCGCCTATCGACGACATCGTGGCTGCATACAAGGAGTTCTACAAGGACGCTCCGTTCACCCACTATTGCGACAAGGCCATCGACATGAAGCAGGTTGTCAACACCAACAAGTGTCTCGTGCACTGCGACAAGTTCGGCAACAAACTGCTCATAACGTCCTGCATAGACAATCTTCTGAAGGGTGCCGTGGGACAGGCTGTACAGAATATGAACATCATGTTCGGACTCGACGAGCGTTGCGGTCTGACGCTCAAAGCATCGGCATTCTAAAACACGACGACATGGCAAAGTTCGATAAAGACCTTTTCGTAAATTCATTCATCGTAGGCGCACTCATCGCGGGTGTGCTCTACATCATTATCACAACATTAAACAAATAAGATGAAACTGTTCGACGTCTATCCATTATTCGACATAAACATAGTAAAAGGCCGCGGATGCACCGTCTGGGACGACAAAGGTCAGGACTATCTCGACCTCTACGGCGGTCACGCGGTGATAAGCATCGGCCACTGCCATCCTCATTACGTCGAGGCTCTCAAGAGTCAGCTCGACCGTCTGGGCTTCTACTCCAACTCCGTTGTCAACACCTTGCAGCAGCAGCTCGCCGCACGTCTGGGCAAAGCGTGCGGTTACGACGACTATCAGCTGTTTCTGATCAACAGCGGAGCCGAGGCCAACGAGAACGCCATGAAGCTGGCTTCGTTCCACACCGGCCGTAAACGCATACTTTCGGCGCAGAAAGCATTCCACGGCCGTACGTCGCTGGCAGTGGAAGCCACCGACAATCCTAAAATCATCGCTCCCGTAAATGCCAACGGGCACGTGACTTATCTGCCACTCAACGACCTTGAGCCGTGGGAGGCTGAGCTGGCAAATGGCGATGTGGCGGCAGTCATACTGGAGTGCATACAGGGTGTGGGCGGCATACGTCTCGCCACAGCCGAGTTTGCCCAAGGTCTGCAGGCAGCGTGCCGCAAATACGGAACGGTGCTCATCTGCGACGAGATACAGTGCGGCTACGGACGCAGCGGCAAGTTCTTCGCCCATCAGTGGCTCGGCATACGCCCCGACCTCATCACCGTAGCCAAAGGCATTGCCAACGGTTTCCCGATGGGTGCGGTGCTCATATCGCCTGAGTTTGTACCTGCATACGGACAGCTCGGCACCACCTTCGGAGGCAACCACCTGGCATGCGCCGCAGCACTGGCCGTGCTCGACGTAATGGAGAACGAACATCTCGTGGATAATGCCTGCAAAGTGGGCGATTATCTTCTCGAGAAGCTCAACGACTTGAAAGCCACACAGCCACACATAACCGACGTGCGCGGACGCGGACTCATGATAGGTATCGAGCTCGACATTCCGCACAAGGACGTGCGCTCACGGCTCATCTACGACGAGCACTGCTTCACCGGCTGTGCCTCGACCAACATCCTGCGTCTGCTTCCGCCGCTTTGCCTCACCACAGCAGAGGCTGACTCATTCATCGAAAAACTGAAACGCTCATTATGAAGATTGCCATAATAGGAGTCGGCGCAATGGGAGGCGCCATAGCCGAGGGACTGATCCGCAGCGGAAAAGTAAATCCGGGTGACATCATAGCCGCCAATCCTCACACCGACAAGCTGCGCAATTTGGCTGACGCCGGAGCAGTGGTGACGTCCGACAACAAGGCGGCTGCCGCAGCGGCCGATGTAGTGATAGTTGCCGTGAAGCCGTGGCTTGCCGAAGAAGTGATGAAAGACATAAAGACCGTCATGGACTACCGCCGCCAGATGCTTGTCTCGGTGGTGGCCGGCGTGTCGGCCGCACAGATCGGAGAGTGGATGGAGAAGGACGGCGTGCGCCCAAGACTCTTCCTTGTAATACCCAACACCGCGGCGGCAGTATGCGAGTCGATGACATTCGTCGCGCCCTTCAATGCCTCGGATGAGGACACGACCATCATAAAAGAACTGTTCGACACCATCGGCTCCACCATCATAACCGACGAGCGTCACCTCGCGGCGGGCATGATACTTGCTTCATGCGGCACAGCCTTCGCCATGCGCTACATACGTGCTTCGGTGGAAGGCGGGGTGGAACTTGGATTCCGTGCGGCTGAAGCCACACACATAGTGGCGCAGACTGTGAAAGGCGCCGCCCGGCTGCTTATGACGGACGGCGGACACCCGGAGGCGGAGATAGACAAGGTGACTACCGCCGGAGGAATAACAATAAAAGGACTCAACGCCATGGAGCAGGCAGGATTCACCGGAGCTGTGATACAAGGACTGAAAGTGGCGGCAGGAAAATGAAATCATACATAAACTGCACAAAAACAACGTAATATCATCACATCGGAGCATTGGCGATGTGATGATATTACGTTATTCATATATACAAAAATCCATACGGCATTTTGAATAAAACAAGAATCTAATCACCGATTATTACAAAAGATATTAATTCAGCATGATAATCAGAATTTACACCATTATAGCATTGCTGTTCATCATGAATGTCAGCATCTTCGGTCAGGCCGTACTGCTTGACAAGACGACAGGTCAGCGCATTTCATACGCACAAATTCTTAATGAGAAGGGAGCTGTTGTCGGGATGACAGACATTGATGGTAATCTACCTCAGAATTTAATCGATGAGAAAGTCACTATACAGCATATTGCATATAATCCGGAAACGGTCGAGTCATCTTTATTCAAAAACGTCAAATTTGTTTTTCTTTCTCCTATTGATTATAAGTTGGATGAAGTGACTGTCACGCCAAAGAATACGGAATACATTCATCTCAGAACATATTTCCGGAGCTATCAGCTGAATGATTCATGCCTGAAGTATTTTAAAGACGGAATCTTGGATTTCTTTATTGACACTAAACACCAAAAGACGGAAAGGATCGTTTCAAAGATCCGTACTTTCCAAAATGATTCACTAATTGACAAGGATAAGAAAAGGGCAAACGCTGTGGTGGATAAATACATTTACACCCCTTATCTGGAAGGCCTTACTTTGATTGAGACCCTGAAAAAAGATGGGTGGCGATACAATACGGACAGTGTTGACAGCCGGTTATGTTTAAATGGAACAGTTGGAGGCGCGGTAAAGTCTGATACTTTGCAAAAACTCTTTCGGGTTGAATATGACGCACTCTCCACCAAGGAAAAGAAGCCCCGAACCCTTTTCGGTTATACAACACGTCTTGAGAACTACTATCAGACAGAATGTTATAAATACACATCCGATTATCAGTCATATATCGATTTGATTAACAGAAAAGACTATCGGAAACTTTTCTACAGTCATAAGAAAGACACGAAAGAACAGATGATCGAAGTTTTTGATGAGCTGTTTGTTTTAGAACATGAGTATGTTTCAAAAGATAAAATGAAACTATACAAAAAAGAGCTGAAGGCTGGACAAGAAAATATTCCTGACAACCCGGACATAAACACGACCATTGTCACTCCGTTAGCTCCGCAGTTGGAACATATACTGAAAAGCAAAATGACGCAGGTTAAATGACAACCACTCACATATATATAATATAACGCCATGGAGCTGGCAAAATTCACCGGAGCTATGATACAAGGGCTGAAAGTGGCGGCAGGAAAATGAAATCATACATAAACTGCACAAAAATAACGGAATATCATCACATCGGAGCATTGGCGATGTGATGATATTACGTTATTCATATATACAAAAATCCATACGGCATTTTGAATAAATGCCTTTAAAACACTATATTATTTATTTGCAAATACATTAATATTTTAGTATATTTGCCACACACATAAAGCAAAAAGCTTTTTCTCGAAAAACACGCAAGAGATAAATGCAATCGTATAACCTTCAAACAACTATAAACATATGAAAACAACAAGAAATTACAACGCCATTATACACATGGCAATGCTGCTTGCAGTATGCTTCGTGGCATATTCATGCAGCAGCGACAATGATGAAAACGAACCGGAATATCCGGTAGTGACTGATTCCAAATATTATGTTGCCCCGGATTGGGACGAAAGCATTGTTTATGTTCCCGGACTTATCTTTCATGATGAATTTATCCCAGGTGTGAGAGTCGTTGAAAAACTCGTTGACTATCCGGCATATGTCACATATAGGAGCACCATGGGAGAAAGAGGAATGGACATCTGCTTTGTAAAAGACGTTGACGATAAGTTAGGACCAGACCCAAGAACTATCTTTTACGACGGAGAAAGACCAATGGCCACCGTCCTCGACTGGGACAACATTGATGAGATAAGACGATATAGAATGACTGTAGATTACGATACCTTTCTGAAATATAATCTCAAGAATCCATGTAAAGTGTATGTCACAGCTTTAGTAACCAACGCCGGAACATTCAACTTAAGAAATCTTGACACTTACTATCCTGGCATCATGCCATGGTCTGATGAATACAAAATCCAACATAACCCTGAAGGAACTGTTTTTACAAAAAGTGAATGGATTAAATATCCAATAGAGAGAAAAGCATATCTGATAGATCTGAAGATGAGAAAATAAAAATATAAGACTATGAAAAAATTTATCCTAATTTTATTGACTGTTGCTGGACTGGCGTCAGAAATGTATGCACAAAAAAGGATTGTCGGAATAGCAACAGTGAATTAATACATCCTTAAAATAAGGGGACAATTCTTAATTACACAATAAATGAAAATACATTAAAACATTTATCAACCATTATCAGCAACTGTCCAGAGACGCGAAATATTACACATCACAAGAAAAATAAAACACAAACCATCCACAATTACAACACAAGACATCCACAATTACTGCGATTTATATATTGTGTATATTTATAAATGCATAATTGTCATATCATTATAAATACATGATTTAATATTTATAATTGTGTAATATTCCGCCTCTCTATTTTTATTTGTCCCCATAAATTACCTTCCTCCACCTCCCCAACCCTCTTCACTCTTTTACATTTCCACCTCTCTACATTTTACTTTTTTACCTCTTTACCTTTTTGCTCTTTTCCTTTCCCCTCCTGCACATTCCCCTTCATCTGTGCAATCCATTTCTTTACGATTAGTAAATAAAACCATCCGCAATGTAATAAAACATTATATTAAAGCACATGAAAAATGTGATTTTGAAAAATAATTATTAATTTTGAGGCATTAAACTCTAAACAATAACGATATGGAAGACGCAATAAAACAAATAGGACAACGACTGAAAGGACTGCGCGAAGTGCTCGACATTCCCGCCGAAGAAGTTGCCCAGCTGTGCGAGGTCTCGCTCGAACACTACTTGAAGATTGAAGCAGGCGAAGCCGACCCGTCGGTATATCGCCTCTCAAAGATCTCCAAGCGCTACGGAATAGCGCTCGACGTGCTGCTTTTCGGTGAGGAACCGCGCATGAGCACCTATTTCCTCACACGCAAGGGACAGGGCATGAGCGTGGAGCGCCGCAAAGACTACAAATATCAGAGCCTTGCAGCTGGATTCAGAGGAAGGAAAACCGACCCGTTCCTCGTACAGGTTGACCCCAAGCCCGACGGCACAACACACAACAAGAACTCGCACGAAGGTCAGGAGTTCGACGTGGTTCTGGAAGGCGTGCTCGAGATAACCATCGGCAACAAGACCATGATCCTCAACGAGGGCGACAGCATCTACTTCGACGCCTCACAGATGCACTGCATGCGCGCTGTGGGCAACGAGCCCGTGAAATTCATCTGCGTGGTGATCTGACCGCGGCACAGGCGCCCGTCACTGCGACGCTACAGCCATAAAACAACACAGAAAATGTCAATACCTCATACTAATAACAAATGATAGAAAGATTTTTAACACAGACTCATTTCTCATCAGAGGAAGACTATCGAAAGAACCTTCACTTCAAGATACCGGAGAACTTCAACTTCGCCTACGACGTCATGGACGTGTGGGCCGAGGAGAAACCCGACAAGATAGCAATGATATGGACCGACGACGAAGGCCACGAAAAATTCTTCACATACAAAGACCTCAAGCTGCAGAGCGACCAGACGGCATCCTACTTCGCCTCGCTCGGCATAGGCCACGGCGACATGGTGATGCTCATACTGAAGCGCCGCTACGAGTGGTGGCTATCCATGCTTGCCCTCCACAAACTCGGAGCAGTGGCCATACCTGCCACCCACATGCTGACAAAGCACGACATAATCTACCGCAACAACCGCGCCAGCGTAAAGGCAATAGTATGCGTGGGCGACAGCTACGTGCTCACGCAGATAGAGGAGGCCATGCCCGAGAGCCCGACAATGGAGACTCTCATCAGCATAGGCCCCGAAGTGCCCGACGGTTTCCACGACTGGCACAAGGAATGGGAGCACGCGCCGGCATTCGTAAGGCCCGAACATCCCAACAGCAACGAGGACACCATGCTGATGTATTTCACCAGCGGCACAAGCGGCGAGCCCAAGATGGTTGCCCACGACTTCCTCTACGCCCTGGGCCATCTCGTCACCGGAGCCTTCTGGCACAACCTGTCTGAGGACAGCATCCACCTCACCGTGGCCGACACCGGATGGGGAAAGGCCGTGTGGGGCAAGTTCTACGGTCAGTGGTTTGCCGGAGCCACGGTGTTCGTGTTCGACCACGACAAGTTCACCGCCGACAAGATTCTGCGCAAGATTGAGCAGTATCACATCACGTCGTTCTGCGCGCCGCCTACGGTTTACCGCTTCATGATACGCGAGGACTTCTCCAAGTACGACCTCTCTTCGCTGCGTTACTGCTGCACGGCGGGCGAAGCACTCAATCCGGCTGTGTACAACAAGTTCTTCGAACTCACCGGCATAAAGATGAAGGAGGGCTTCGGACAGACCGAGACCACCATGACCCTCGGCACGATGCCGTGGACCGAGCCGAAGCCGGGAAGCATGGGACTGCCCAATCCGCAGTATGACATCGACCTGCTCAAGCCCGACGGCACACCGTGTGAGGACGGAGAGAAGGGTCAGATAGTAATACGCGTGGGCGACCGCAAGCCCATCGGACTCTTCAAGGAGTACTACCGCGACGAGGCTCTCACCCGTCAGGTATGGCACGACGGAATATATTACACTGGCGATATGGCGTGGCGCGACGAGGACGGATACTATTGGTTTGTCGGAAGAATAGACGATGTGATAAAGAGCAGCGGCTACCGCATCGGCCCGTTCGAGGTAGAGAGCGCGCTGATGACCCATCCCGCAGTGGTCGAGTGTGCCATAACCGGAGTGCCCGATCCTATCCGCGGCATGGTGGTGAAGGCCACTGTAGTACTGGGCAAGGAGTGGAAAGACAAGGCGGGCGACGCGCTCATAAAGGAGCTTCAGAACCACGTGAAGCACGAGACCGCGCCCTACAAGTATCCGCGCATCATAGAGTTCGTTGACGAACTGCCCAAGACCATCAGCGGAAAGATACGCCGCGTGGAGATACGCGAGCGCGACGAGAAGGAATCGAAAGAAAAATAAAAACGTAAGAAGACTGACATTCACGATGAGACTGGTAATAAAAGCCGGAAGCAATGTGCTCACACGCTCTGACGGCAAACTCGACATAACGCGCATATCGGCCCTCACCGACCAGATAGCGTGGCTGCGGCAGCAGGGACACGAGGTGATTCTCGTGTCGAGCGGTGCCGTGGCATGCGGCCGTGGCGAGCTGAGACACACCAGGCGCATGGACAGCGTGGAGCAGCGGCAGCTGTTCTCCGCGCTCGGACAGGCCAGGCTCATAAACCTGTACTACGACCTCTTCCGCGAGTATGGCATACACGTGGGACAGGTGCTCACGATGAAGGAGAACTTCGCCTCGCGCCGCGAGTATCTCAACCAGCGCTCATGCATGAGCGTGATGCTCGACAACGGCGTCATACCGATAGTGAACGAGAACGACACCGTGAGCGTCACCGAGCTGATGTTCACCGACAACGACGAGCTGTCGGGGCTCATAGCCTCGATGATGAACGCCGACATGCTGATAATACTAAGCAATGTTGACGGCATATATACAGGCGAACCGGGAAGCGACCGTGCCTCGGTCATAGCGACGGTAGGTCCCGGCGACGACGTGACTCAGTACATCCGCACGGCCCGAAGCAGTGCCGGACGCGGAGGAATGACCACAAAATGCGGAATAGCACGCAAGATTGCAGACGAAGGAATAAGCGTGATTATTGCCAACGGCAAACGCGAAGACATACTGAAAAAACTGATCACGCAACCCGAACTCGTTCCGCACACGACATTCACACCCGACCCGGAGGGCGTGTCGGGAGTGAAAAAATGGCTCGCCCACAGCGACAGCTTCGCAAAGGGAGTCATACACATCAACGACAAGGCACGCGACGCTCTCACAGGCGACGCGGCCGCAAGCCTGCTCATGGTTGGGGTGACCGCCGTGGAAGGTGAGTTTGAGGAGGGTGATATTGTGAACATCGTCGGCAGCGACGGACAAAGGCTGGCCGTCGGACGATGCGCATACAGCAGCGACGACGCACGCCGGCTCATTGGGAAGCACGACGTAAAACCCGTCGTGCACTACGATTATCTGTATTTGGAATAACACTTAAAAACTCACTACAATGGCTTTAACAGAAATTTTCTGCAACGTTAAAAAAGCAAGCCGGCAACTGGCCAGCGCCGGCGAAGAACTTAAAAACAATGTTCTCAACAATCTGGCTGACGCCATAATGCGCAATAAGGACACGCTGCTCAAAGCCAACGCTTACGACCTCGAGCTGGCCGACAGCAACAGTCCTATGTACGACAGGCTGATGCTCACCGACAAACGCCTGGACGAGATTGCCGAAGGCATACGCAACGTAGCGTCACTGCCGTCGCCGCTCGACCGTGTGATGCTCGAGAGACGCCTGCCCAACGGACTGCGCCTGCGCAAGATAAGCGTGCCGTTCGGTGTCATCGGAGCGGTGTATGAGGCAAGACCAAACGTCAGCTTCGACGTCTTCTCCCTCTGCCTCAAGAGCGGCAACGCCTGCGTACTGAAAGGAGGAAAGGATGCCGACTGGTCCAACAGGGCCATCGTTGCGCTCATCCACAACGTACTGGAGCAGAGCGGAATGGACCCTTCGGTGGTCGAACTGCTACCATCCACCCACGAAGCCACAACCGACATGCTGCGCGCCACCGAATACATCGACGTGTGCATACCGCGCGGAGGACGCAAGCTCATCGACTTTGTGCGCCGCACGGCGTTAGTACCGGTCATTGAGACCGGAGCGGGAGTGGTGCATGCCTACTTCGACAAGGACGGCGACACGCAGATGGGAAGCCGCATCATCAACAACGCCAAGACAAGACGTGTGAGCGTATGCAACGCGCTCGACTGTCTCATCATCCACAGCGACCGCCTCGCCGACCTGCCCGAGCTCGTGGCGCCACTCAAGGAGCACAACGTCACCATACATGCCGACGCACGGGCGGCCGAACATCTGAAGGGGCACTATCCCGACCGGCTACTCAAGACCGTCAATCCTGAGTGCGAGGAAGATGCCTACGGCACCGAGTTCATGGACTATGTCATGGCCATAAAGACTGTCGATTCTGAGGACGAGGCACTCAACCACATCGCGCGCTACGGATCGGGACACAGCGAGTGCATCATCACCTCCAACGAGAAGGCGGCACGCTACTTCCAGCGCAGCGCCGACGCAGCCTGCGTCTATTGGAACGCACCTACCAGCTTCACCGACGGAGCGCAGTTCGGACTGGGCGCCGAGATAGGCATCAGCACGCAGAAGCTCGGACCGAGAGGACCTATGGGACTCGAGGAGATGACCACCTACAAATGGGTGATCGACGGCGACGGACAGACACGTGAGCCTTGAGAAAACAAATCATGTGCCGCCGGACAGGCAGTCTATGCATCAGGCGGCACCATAAAACAAAAACTTAAAAAAGGGAATACTACATGCGGACATTTTTCAACGTGGAAGACCTCGGCAGCCTCGACAAGGCTTTGGACGAGGCACGGGAGATAAAACAAGACAGATTCGGATATCAGTCGCTCGGCAAGAACAAGACCCTGCTGATGATATTCTTCAACAACAGCCTGCGCACAAGGCTCAGCACACAGAAGGCGGCAATGAACCTAGGCATGAATGTCATCGTGCTCGACGTGAACGCGGGAGCATGGAAGCTCGAGACCGAGCGAGGAGTGATAATGGACGGCGACAAGTCGGAACACCTGCTCGAGGCCATTCCGGTGATGGGATGCTACTGCGACCTCATCGGCATACGCTCATTCGCGGGACTTACCGACCGCGAATACGACTACGCCGAGACCATCGTGCAGCAGTTTGTCAAGTACAGCGGACGCCCGGTGTTCGCCATGGAGACTGCCACGGTGCACCCGCTCCAGGCATTCGCCGACCTCATCACCATCGAGGAGCACAAGACCAAGGCGCGCCCAAAGGTGGTACTGACATGGGCGCCCCACTGCCGCGCGCTACCGCAGGCCGTGCCAAACTCGTTCGCGCAGTGGATGAACGCTGCCGACGTTGATTTTGTCATCACTCAACCCGAAGGCTACGAACTCGACCCCAAGTTCGTGGGCGACGCAAAGGTTACCTACAACCAGATGGAAGCACTCGAGGGCGCCGACTTCGTTTACGCCAAAAACTGGAGCTGTCCGGGCGTGACTCGCCCCGAAGACTACGGAAAGATTCTGAGCAAGGACATGAGCTGGACCATCGACAGCCGACACATGGCCGTCACCGACAACGGAAAGTTCATGCACTGTCTGCCCGTGCGCCGCGGTCTCATCGTCACCGACGACGTCATAGAGAGCCCCAACTCGCTCGTAATACCCGAGGCTGCCAACCGCGAGATTTCGGCAGAGGTAGTGATAAAACGCATGCTTGAGTCACTCTAAAGAATAAAACAAAGGCGCCGGGAATGATAGTCTGACGCCTTTTTTATATCCAAATGAAAAGGAACGGAATATTTTTCATAAACAGAAAAATATTCTTCTGATAAAAAGAACAGTGCATTACGGCAGACGGAAAGGAATATTCCGATAAACAAAAAAGACCTTTCCGACAAACGATAAAGAACATTCCTATAAACAAAAGAATCTTTCCCAACAGACCGAAAAGAAAATCATAGCACCGGATAATCCCCCTTCCGACAAGCATAAAAGCCACTACAAACGCCCCACAATATTATTATCAACACACATCAGAGATATTTACGCCCCACTTTCAAATCGTAACCTGATTTTCATTTTTCCGCCTCGGTTTCCCACTCTACCCCGAAAAATAAGCGCGTATTTGCGGACTGACTTTCCTTCGGGCGCAAATATGCGAATTATGAGAGGATATCATAAACCACTGAATACCAACAGCTTATATTTAAAGGCCATTTCCCCGCATTACGATATGCCCCATTTCGCCATGCAATAAAGCCCATTTCGGAAGCTGAAAAGCACCATATCGCACCATGATATAGGCTTTATCGCACCACGAAATGGGCTTTATCAGAAAACGAAACAAATGATTTCAGACTATGATATAGGGTATACCATAAGAAGGTCCGGGCTGAAACAGCCTTTATTACATTGGTTTTAACATTCATTCACACTTCTTTTGCGAAAATATTTTGTCAAAATTTAGTCAAGAAAAATTGTAAGTCCGTCACCGATATTTTCGCTTAAAAAAATATCATCATCCACGGGCAATCACCCGCAATCCTGCCTTCCTGTCGGCCACCACCTTCTCCTCCCCTCAGCCATCAGCAAAAAACAAAGGTGGAACACAGGCCAACGGAGTGTCTCCGCCTGTGTTCCACCTTTACCATATTCGTCATCCGCACGCCGGCGCAGCACTCACCACGCTGTGCGCGCAGCATTTACATATATCCGAGCCAGCGCAATATGTCGTTCATGTTGGCGACAATCATCAGCAACATCAGTATGATGATGCCCACATACTCGGCGCGTATCATGAACGTCTCGCTCGGTTTGCGGCGCGTGATCATCTCATACAAGAGGAAAAGCACGTGTCCGCCGTCCAGAGCGGGGATGGGAAGGATGTTCATGAAGGCCAATATGATGCTCAGGAACGCCGTCATGAGCCAGAACGCATGCCAGTCCCATACAGGCGGGAAGAGGCTTCCTATGGCGCCGAAACCACCGAGCGACTTCGCTCCGTCGGCTGAGAACACATACTTCATGTCGCCCACATAGCCCGCGAGCACGTTCCATCCGTACTTCACTCCTGCCGGGAAACTCTCGAAGAATCCGTAAGACACGTGTGTCGGTGTGTAATAACCATACATCGACTTCACGAAGAATCCGAGCTCCATTTCATCGCCAAGCGTTGCACCGGCCTTTATTGTCACCGGACGTCCGCCCGCCATGCGCACGAAGGCAAGGTTCACCGTGCGTGCGGCAAGGCTGTCAACATGGTTCTGCGCGGCGGCAAGCATGTCGCGGTGGCGACCTATCTCATACTGGAAATCGTTGTATGAGTCTATCTTCTTGCCGTCTATCTCGACTATCTGGTCACCCGCACGCAGACCTATGCGGTGCGCTATCGAGTTGTCCATCACTGAGTCTATGCGTGCCGGGATGAACGGACGCGCGAACATCGGCTCCGCCTTCAGCATGCCGAGCAGGTTGATGTCGCCGTTGAGGGCTATCGACATCTTCTTGCCGTCACGTATGATGTCGGCGCGATGAGCCTCAGACAGGTCTCTGAACATGTCGGCGCCGAACTCCTTGAACTCGCCTTTCTCCGTGCCCACGAGTCTGTCGCCGTCGCGGAAACCGAGTGCCTTGGCCTCGTTGTTGAACTTCATGCCCATCGTCATGTCCTTAGGACGCACGAAGTCCTCGCCCCAGTAGAACAGGCACATGGAGTAGATGAACAGCGCCAGGACGAAATTCACCAGCACACCGCCCACCATTATGAGCAGCCGTTGCCACGCCGGTTTGGACCGGAACTCCCACGGTTGTACGGGTTGTTTCATCTGTTCGCTGTCGAACGACTCGTCTATCATTCCGGCTATCTTGCAATATCCGCCCAGAGGCAGCCATCCCACGCCGTATGTCGTCTCGCTCTTCTTGGGCTTGAACTCAAACAGGTGGAACCAAGGATCAAAGAATAAGTAAAACTTCTCCACACGAACGCCGAAGAGCTTTGAGAAAAAGAAATGGCCGCCTTCGTGCAGAAGAACAAGAATAGAGATTGCCAGCATGAACTGCAGCAGTCTTATCAAAAAAACTTCCATTATATTTATTAATATGATTTTAGTTGTTCATTAACTCTCTTGCCACACGACGTGCCTCGGCATCGGTCTGCACGTATGTGTCGTAACTCGGCGAGGCGTCGAACGCCACGCGCTCCATTGTGCGCTCTATGATGTCGGCCATGGCGGGGAAAGAGCACTCGCCGCGGCGGAAACCCTCGTTCACTATCTCGTTGGCCGCGTTCACTATGCACGGCATGTTGCCGCCACGGTGTATCGCCTCGAACGCTATGGCCAGACAGCGGAACTTCTCCAGGTCGGGTTCGAAGAACTCGAGCGGATGGCGGAACAGGTCGAGACGGTCGCCGGAGAGCGGCAGACGGTCGGGATAGGAGAACGCATACTGTATGGGCAGGCGCATGTCGGGCACGCCGAGCTGCGCCTTCACCGCGCCGTCGCAGAACTGCACGGCACTGTGCACTATCGACTGCGGATGGACGAGCACCTGTATCTTCTCGGCGGGAACGCCGAAGAGCCATTTGGCCTCTATCACCTCGAAACCCTTGTTCATCATCGTGGCCGAGTCGATGGTTATCTTCGCGCCCATCTCCCATGTGGGATGCTTCAGCGCGTCGGCGGCTGTCACCGTAGCCATCTGCTCCTTTGTAAAGAGGCGGAACGGGCCGCCCGACGCCGTGAGCAGTATCTTCTCCACCTCGTTGTCGCCCTCGCCCACTATGCTCTGGAATATTGCCGAGTGCTCGCTGTCCACGGGCAGTATCTGCACACGGTTCTCCAGCGCCAGCCGGCATATCAGTTCGCCGGCAACGACAAGCGTCTCCTTGTTGGCAAGACATATCTTCTTGTGAGCCTTTATGGCGCGTATCGTAGGCGACAGACCGGCAAAACCCACCATGGCGGTGAGCACCATGTCGATGGGCGACGCCTCCACTATCTGGTCGAGAGCGTTGCGGCCTGCATACACTTTTATATCGGGAAGGTCTGAAAGGAGTTCTTTCAGTCTGTCGTAATGTTCTTCGTTGGCGATGACCACCGCCGCCGGACGGAACTCGCGGGCCTGCCGTGCCAGCTGTTCCACTCTGTTGTTGGCCGTCAGGCAATAGGCTTCAAAAAGATCGTTGTGCTCTCTTATAACGTCGAGAGCCTGAGTGCCTATCGAGCCTGTAGAGCCGAGAATACATATCTGTTTCTTCATAATCTATGCAAATCGAGTAATCCTTCGGGCAGCCGCATTCTCAGCTCGCGGCGGTCGGCGTCGAAGGAATCTATCAAATCCTCATTGGCGGGTATCAGCATCTGCTCACCCTCCGGTGAGTCAACCTCGAACAGCAGGTTTGCGGTGCTGTCGTCCACCGAGCGTATTGTGCCCACCGTGCTGCCGCTGTTCTCGTCGATGAGCGTAAAACCCACTATCTCTGCCCACGACAGCTCGTCGTCAGTGGAGTCTGAAAGTTTCCTTGGGAAAAAGACGGCGCACCCCGTGAGGTCGCGTGCACGCTCCTGCGAGTCGATGCCGCAGAACTTGACGAGCGCCGACGAACTGCCGTTGAAACGGTAGCTCTCCATGAAGAACGGCACCAGAATGCCGTCGATGTCGAGCACCAGATACTCGGCGTCGCAGCGGTCGAACACGTCGTCGTCGAACGCGAACGTCAGTTCGCCTCCCACGCCGTGCGGCTTGCCTATGCGTCCTATTCTGTAAACTTCCTCCTGTCTTATCATATCAGCATCCCGTTCGGGTTATCTTTGCTCCGAGAGCGTTCAGACGCGCCTCTATGTCTTCATATCCGCGGTCTATCTGCGCTATGTTCTCAATGCGGCTCGTGCCCTTGGCGCTCATGGCGGCAATGAGCAGCGCGATGCCCGCACGTATGTCGGGGCTGGTCATGCGGCCTGCCCTGAGCTGTTTGCGGCGGTCGTGACCTATCACCACGGCGCGGTGCGGATCGCACAGTATTATCTGCGCGCCCATGTCTATGAGCTTGTCCACGAAGAACAGACGGCTCTCGAACATCTTCTGATGGAACAGCACGCTGCCGCGTGCCTGCGTGGCGACCACGATGAGCACCGACAGAAGGTCAGGCGTAAGGCCCGGCCACGGAGCGTCGGCAAGCGTCATGATGGTGCCGTCGATGAACGAATCCACCTCGTAGTGCTCCTGTTGCGGCACGATTATGTCGTCGCCGTCGATGTCCACTCTCACGCCCAGACGGCGGAAAGCGTCGGGAATGATGCCCAGGTTGCGCATCGACACGTTCTTTATCCTCACGCCCTCGCCCACCATCGCGGCCATTCCTATGAACGAGCCAACCTCAATCATGTCGGGCAGTATGGTGTGGCTGATGCCGTGAAGCGACTTCACGCCTATAATGGTTATGTAGTTCGAACCTATGCCGCTTATGTTCGCGCCCATGCCGTTGAGCATGTGGCAGAGCTGCTGTATGTATGGTTCGCACGCCGCATTGTATATTGTTGTGGTGCCTTCGGCCATCACCGCCGCCATGATTATATTGGCAGTACCGGTGATCGACGCCTCGTCGAGCAGCATGTAGCAGCCCTTCAGGTGTCTGGCCTCTATGTTATAGACATTGCGGTCGGTGTCTACCACCAGTTCGGCACCGAGATATTTGAATCCCAGAAAATGGGTGTCGAGCCTGCGCCGCCCTATCTTGTCGCCTCCGGGCTCGGCTATGGTAGCCTTGCCGAAGCGTCCGAGCAGCGGACCCATGAGCAGCACGCTGCCCCTGAGTGCCGAGCACTTCTTCACATACTCGTCGCTGCCGAGATAGCTGAAGTCCAGCTCGTCGGCCTTGAACGTGTAGTCGTTCCTCGAGTTGCGCGTCACCTTCACACCCATGTTCTGCAACAGCAGTATGAGGTTGTTCACGTCGAGAATGTCCGGTATGTTCTTTATTCTCACCTCTTCAGAAGTAAGCAGCACTGCGCTTATCACCTCGAGCGCCTCGTTTTTTGCCCCCTGAGGAGATATAGAGCCTTTAAGCGGGTGACCGCCTTCGATGACAAACGATTCCATGATTATCTTCTTTTACGTTTGCGTTCAGTTTCCTTAACCTCCATTTTATCAAACTCGAACGTATCCAGATCCAGCTGCACCCGGCCGCCTGTGTATGCAGCCAGGTCTGAAGCCACCTTCTCGTCGTCGGCCGAACCGTTGCTCCACTGACGCAGGTTGCGCTTCATCTGGTTGGCGGTGATGCGTATCAGCTCGTCGCGCTCCGGTCCGTCCTCCATGGTCTTGAGCTTGTCGAACAGCTCGAACATCATGTAGCCGTAGTGCTTCACCGGTATCTTCTTCATGGGATACTCCACCGGCGACGGCTTCTCGGCTATCTTGCCCGCCTGACTGATGTCGCACGGATAGTCGATGTCGAGCCTGAAACCGCTCATAATGGCCAGATGATCCCACAGCTTCTGCTGGAAGTCGGCAGTTCCCGCTGTCTGCGGAAACATGCGTTCCATTATGGCGACAATGGCATTGGCGCAGCGCTGGCGCTCGTCTCTGTCTTCCAGCGTCACCGCATAGTCTATCATGCTCTGCACCTCACGTCCGTACTCGGGCATGATGAGCTTCTCGCGCTGTGTGTTATAGTCTAAGCCTTCTATGTTCATAGGTTGATTTCGTTATATGAGTTTTGACGGCTTCTTTGCAACGAAGTCCTTCAGATAGAACGGCACGAAGTATGCCACGTCCTCAAAACGGCCCTCGGCCATGCGTTTCTCGGCTATGGGCGACATCCACTTGGCCAGAGGCTTGACGTCGGGGATGAAACGCGCGTTGGGATGGTTTATCTCCTTCATGCACTTGGCGGCGCCGTTGCCGAAGAAATATACAGGTCCGCGGTCGAGATACTCGCGGTAGGTGTCGGCCGTAACGATGTCGGCACCAACGGGACGAACCTCTTTCAGTGAGCGGTCATACACGGCGGCATACACCTCCATGCGGCGGGCGTCGATCATCGGACACAGCAGTGCGCCCTCTTCCACCTTCTCGTCAAGAAGCACCGGAACGGCCAACAGCTCGAGTGTGGGAACGGCTATCAGCTTGAGGTCGCGGCCGTAGCACACGCCCTTGGCCATCGACACGCCTATGCGCAGACCGGTGTAAGAGCCCGGACCGCAGCTCACTGCCACAGCGTCGAACGGTATGGCATGGCTGTCGGCAAACGACAGCGCCTCGTCAACAAACGAACCTAACTTCACGGCGTGGTTGGGGCCGTTGAAATCTTCGTTGCTGTAGATGCAGGCTCCGTCCTGACTCACGGCCACCGAACATACGTCGGTGCTCGTTTCTATATGTAAAATACACGACATTTTGTGATTGTTGTTTTATAAAACACGTTTATGCGAAGCCGCACACGGCAGCCCCGCGGTTATCGACATTTCGTATAACTTTTGCAAAGATAATGCAAATAGAATGGTGGACAAAATAAAATCATTTATTTTTCGCATGCCGAAGCCCTAATTTTAACGCACAGACGGCATATCGGCGCAAAAACACGGAACAGTCTTACAGCATGCAGTCATGTCCATATTGTCCATACACCTTTGCGGCGCGGCACACACGGCAACCCACCGCCGGGCACAGCAAAAGACCGACGGCACAAAACAGGACAACTACATACGGAAGCATGTCAGCAGAACCGTGCTTTCTCTTTGCACCTTATTATATATATACACCTCTTGGGTAGAGGTTAATCATATTAATCAACTAAACTTCGGCAAAGTTAATGATTTTATTAGGAATAACCAACAAATTTCCGGTAAAAAATACAATCAGTAGGATATTTTTAATAAAGCTTACATTTTGCTCACATATTCCCGTGTCAAAAATACTTACCTCTACCCAAGAGGCGTAACTATATATGCTTAAAATATTGCAATTTAAAATAAAAATAACGTAAAAGAGGCAAACTACAAGGAAAAAACAAACCACGTACTATCTAATTGTTCTTTGAGAATCACCGGATCTATTCCGCATTTCTAGCAAGCAATCAATAGCACACGCGTGTGACTATTTATTCTTGATAAGCTGAATTTATTAAATTAAACAAATAAAAATTAACGCATGATGAAAAAATTTAGACTTTTAGTTTTGGCGTTTGCCGCTATGTTGGCGGGAACGCAGAATGGCGTGGCACAGACTTGGACGGGACACACGCCCAACTCTCTCGTTGGAGCAGAGGGGCAGGATGCCGAAGTGTATCTGTGGAACGTAGGAACAGGACAGTTCCTTTATGTGGGAGGAAACTGGGGAACTCAGGCAATAACTTACGACACGGGAACTCAGTTTACAATCACAAATCAAGGTCATGGAACATGGTGGGGTGGTACGTATTACACATATACATTGCAGAGTCACCTTACTCATGGAACTCAGACCAGTGGCTATCTTACGCTTACAGACGGAAGTAACAGGACCTCTGTTCATGATTCCGGTACTTGGTTTGTAGATTTGAATGTTTCGGATACTGATTTCCGTAATCTGTATTTTACCTCTGCCGGTGGTAACAATTATTATTATATCAATGTCGGTATAGGTCGAAACGGCGGTAATTTCAGTAATGACGAGGTTTATCTTGTCGCTACCGGACGTAACGGTCAGATAACAAACACAACGTCAACTCCGACTGGCAATCGTAATGCAATGTGGCAGTTGGTTACATTGGACGACATTCGCGACAACTTCAAGAGCGGTGTTGCCAATGCGGCATATGCCATTCCGCTTGATGCCACATACATTCTGTGGTGTCAGCACTTCGGAAGAAACAACGATGACATCAGCCACTGGCACACCGGAGACGTAAGTAGTGCTAACGAACAGTCTACTTCATTGACAACAGACTATGCCGGTATTAGCTTCGGCAGTTATGAAAACGGCATGCTTGCTCCGACAAGTACAGATGTCCCGCAGTATTATGTAGGTAACGGATATGACAAGAATGACGACAGCGACAATGGCTATTATGACAACTCTACAGAAAGTATGAAAGAGGGCGAGAGCCATCAGAAACTCTACGGAAACTATTGGACTGCCAACATCAAGGGCGATGGCGCCATCTGGCAGAAGGTGCGCGTGACGGTCGATTACCCGGGATGGTACATCATAAGCTGCGACGGACTCACTACAAAGACAGAGGGTAAGGTTGAACTGTTCGCATCAACATACAGCGACGCGAATATGACAAGCCTTCTCAACACAAGAACTTCTGAGTTCACAACGGTAACAGCTGCCGACGGTGCACCCGAGACATACACTGAAGCCGGACGGTTGCTCTACACAAACGAGACCTATCAGAGGCAGGTGATGATATATGTGGATGGCAGCAAACCTTATCTTGTATTGGGAGTAAGGGCAGACGGTGTAAACAATGAAGCATGGACATGCGTTGACAACTTCCAGATACAGTATGCAGGAAACTCTGAGAGCGAGATTGTGCTTGACGAGAACCAGACGGGAATAGACTATATCAACGCACAGGTTGACAACACCAAGTCATACACATTGCGTCTCGGACGTAAGCTTAAAAACAACGCATGGAACTCTCTCATACTGCCTGTGAACCTTACAAGACAGCAGCTCCAGCTCGCGTTCGGTAACAACGTTAAACTGTCTGAGAAGAATCCGGAGGCTTCAGAGGATCCGTACATCATCGAATTCACATCTATCGACATAAGCGGAACACCTGAGGAGACTGTAGTACTGAAAGCCGGTGTACCTTACATCATCAAACCGTCACGTCTGTTGACAACCACTCCGAAGGAAGGCGGTGACACTTATGAGGTGAGAAACAGAACGGATAACAGCGTATATACAAACATTACATTCACCGAGCCTTACTACACGATAAACCAGGTGACACTCGACACCAAGGTGGATGCTGCGACAGTAACAGGCAACGGAGGCAACGCTTACGACTGCGGTAAAGCCGGTGACGTATACTTCAAGGGTACATACACAACACAGGAAAACAAGATTCCAGACGGTTCTTACCTGCTCAGTGACGGTAGATGGTATCATATGACACTGAATGGTGGAACAGTAGCAAAAGTTCAAGGATTCCGCACATGGCTTGAGCCTGTAAATGGTCCATCAAATGTCAATGTACAATTCTCTATCGACGGTGTGATTGACGGTGATACAACTAACTCAATCGAAGGCATTGAAAATGACATCAACTCTAAGGCAAACAACAAGGTTTACAACATGAACGGTCAGCTCGTACGCAACGGCTCAACTTCACTCGAGGGACTGCCGAAGGGTGTATATATTGTAAACAACAAGAAGTACATTGTTAAATAATTAATAAACACAGCAGATTATGAAAAAGAAATATATATGTCCCGAAATTGAGATAACCGAACTTATGAGTGAAAGCCTCATGCAGACCATTAGTGTTGATAACACAGGAAACGGTGGAGCTGATGATGAAAAACAGACTGTCACAGACAGTGATGATGCAGGTATCAACGTCGGTTCCAAAGACAACAACGACATGTGGGGCAACAGCTATAATGTTTGGGAATGATAAACAAGAAAACAATCATAAAGCTGCCACATCAGGTCACGGCCTGCATCACGGACGAATGTCCGCTATGTAGCAACTTTTTATGACAAATACAATGACAAGCGAGCACGATGGCAACATAGTGCTTGCTTGTCGTTTTTTTTAGACCTAAAACAAAAAACATTCACACGCATAAATTCAATCAAAATAAAACGCACCTTAATTATTAACTGACAAAGAACTGAATGTTATGAAAAAAAACAATTACCAGAAACCTTTGATTTCTGTTATTACGCTCAATGCCGAAAGTCCTTTCATGCAGGGAAGCGGAGGATCTACTACACCAAACTTTGATTTAGAGAACGCAGTAAACGAGACTCCTCCTGAAGCTGACTCGAAGCAAAACAGTGTGTGGGACAGCAAATGGTAAACGAAGCAAAAAACAGAAGCAAAAATATATGAGATTAAAGACATTATTATTGGCATTGCTGCCCGCAGCCACGGCCGTGGCACAGCCGACAGCCCAGACGCCCACGTCAGGACAGACCTATTACATCTACAACATCGGAGGCGCAGGATATCTTTCTGCCACCGGCAACACACTCAAACTGTCCGGCAACGGCATACCCGTTACCATTTCTGATGCCGACGCCACAGCCGGCACATTCTACATGGACGCTCCAAGCGGCCGCATATCAGTGACTCCGTTCAGCGGCATCACCACCGACGGCACCGGCAGCTACGACCAGTGGCAGTTCACTCCGGTGGCAGGCAAGGAACGCACCTACAACATTTCTTATCGCATGAAGGAAGGCAACACCTTCCCTTATCTCTACATCGACGCTACGGCTCCGACAGCCGAAGCACTCAAGATGCTGCCATACGCTCCGGCCGACACCTACACCAACGGTCAATGGCTTTTCGTTGCCGAGAGCGACTATGCCGACAACACCATCGTGCTCGACGAGAATTCCGATTCGTACAGCGCACCTTCAGGCTCTAACCTGACCGTGAACCTCAAGCGCACCTTCAGTCCGGGCTGCTGGAACACGTTCTGTGTGCCGTTCGACATCGATGCCGCACAGCTCCGCGCTGCCTTCGGCGACGACACGCAGCTGATAAGCTACACAAGCTGCGACGGCATGGTGCTCCACTTCTCTTATACAGACAAGGCTGAAGCCGGCAAACCGTACTTCATCCTCATCGGCAAAGACCACGAGACACCTGCCGACGGATATGTATTCACCGGCATCAACCGCTTCGTGACAGAGCCGCAACCGGTGACCTACGGTTCGTTCACATTCAACGGCTGCTTCAGCAAGATAACAATTCCTGAAGGCTCATACGTCATAAACGACAATACGCTTTATCACACACAGACCACGATGAACGTCAAAGGTTTCCGCGGCTACATCAGCTCAAGCGACGCAAGCAGCAAGCTCAACGGCTGGACCATCGACGACACTACCGACGGCATCAACGGCATTACATCCGATTCTGATGCGAACGGCAAGATATACACCATCGACGGACAGATGATGCGCGACAACGCCACAGACACCAAAGGCATGCCCGAAGGCGTATATGTAGTTAAAGGAAAGAAGATTGTCATAAAATAAAGCAGCGAAGAAATGAAGAAAATATATTATATAATGCTAACCGCCCTGCTCAGCATCTGCTTTGCGGGCAACCTGTCGGCAGCAGACACCAAGGAGGTGTTATGGAGCAACTATTCTCCGGCCGGCAGCACATTCAGCAAGACATTGTCGTCTGTGGACCTGACGAAGCAGACAATACACGCCGAGATAGACTTGTCCTCATGCCAGTATTACAACACATGGGAGAACATCCTGTCTATCGGAACGGACATAAGCGCATGGAACGGCGCCTACAACGTACATCTGTACTACACACGGTCAACAAACACGCTCCAGCTCAACTGGCTCAACCTTGAACAGCAGAGCATACAGACCGATGTCGCATTGAGCAGCACAGACCTTATCGTTGACCTCACTCCGGAAGGACTTCTCATAAACGGACAGCTACAGAGCAAATACACCGCCGACGCCATGTCGTCGCTTTACAGACAGTCAGCTGTTTCTGTGGGCAGCACACAGGGCGAGACACGCAGCTGGGCGACATATAAGGAAATCAGCGTGATCACTCCCGACGAGAGTGGAGAGGGAAGCGGCACTACAGGCGATGTTCCTGCATTGAACACAAACTATTACATCAGCATCGCAGGCAACACCAACAGCGTGCTGACAGTGAACTCTAAAGAGAACGACGCGCCGATAAACGTCGGAACACTTGCAAACACCACCAACCAGCAGTGGCTGCTGCAGTCTGCCGGCACATCTTCTGAATATAACTACAGACTTGTGAATGTATATTCGGGCAAAGCTCTCGACATGGCGTGCGACGGAGGATCAAAGCCACCGTTGCAGTGGACTGCCAGCGAAGGCAACAGCAATCAGCTCTTCAAGTTCGAGAAGCAGTCGGACGGAAGCTACAAGCTCTGCGTTAATTTCGAAGGAACTAAATACTATCTCACAATATCCGACGGTGCTCCAGCCCGCACAACTTACGAAGAATATGCTTCCAGCTTCATCTTCACCAAGGCAGAAGGTGGCAGCGAACCGGATATAGATGAAGACCGAACATTCGATGTTTCGTTCATCTCTGACCAGACAAAGCTGGGCGACTATAAGGAAAAAGCTCACGCTACATTCATTCCGTATGCCACAACAGCCGACATGAAGGCCGATCCTTTCTACTCTACTCCGTGGCTCACACCGGAGAAAGCCATGACCATCAACCTGAACGGACAGTGGAAGTTCAAGTATGTTGCCGGCTCTTCATACGCTCCGGGCAGCAGCGAATTCTACGCAGCCGACTACGACGACAGTTCTTGGGACGAGATTAAAGTTCCGTTGTCATGGGAAATGGCAGGCTACGGCAAACCTGTATATACCAATGTGGGTTATCCGTTCTATAACAATGCTCCGAACGCAAACCATGGACGCGAATATAACGGCGTGACCGACAACAACGCAACCGGCTTCTACCGCCGCACCTTCACCCTGCCGGAGTCATGGAACGACAAGCGCGTGTTCATCCACTTCGACGGTGCTTACAGCGCAGTAGTGGTTTGGGTGAACGGCAAGTACGTAGGATACTCCCAGGGATCCAACACAGATGCCGAGTTCGACATCACCGACTTCGTAACTCCGGGCAGCGACAACCAGCTGTCTGTACGTGTATATCGCTGGTGCGACGGTTCTTACCTCGAAGGTCAGGACATGTGGCATCTGAGCGGAATCCACCGCGACGTATATCTGGTTGCTACTCCTAAGACATTCGTCAGCGACCATTATATCACCTCAACCGACATGAACACCGAGGCCACCGGCGCGACAATGAACGTAGCGCTGACCATCGACAACCGCGACGGTGAGACAACAAAGAAGAACATTGAGGTTGAACTGCTCGACGCCGACGGCTCTACGGTAGCAAGCATGAGTCAGGATGTTGAGCTGACCGAGGCTGACAAGACAAAGAGCATCACACTCTCTACCGACAAGCTCACAGGCCTCACACCATGGAACGCCGAGAAACCTTACCTCTACACAGTCGTCGTTCGCCAGAACAATGCCGACGGAGCCGAGGAGATGGTATTCTCTACAAAATATGGTTTCCGCAACATCACACGCAGCGGCAATCTTGTCTATATCAACGGACAGCGCGTATTCTTCAAAGGTGTGAACACACAGGACACTCATCCTGAGTATGGCCGCGCCATCGACATGGAGACAATGCTCACCGATGTACGCATGATGAAGCAGGCAAACGTCAACACCGTGCGCACAAGCCACTATCCACGCCAGCCCAAGATGTACGCCATGTTCGACTACTTCGGACTCTACGTTATGGACGAGGCAGACGTTGAGTGCCACGGCAACCAGGGTCTGACAAGCACAAGCTCATGGTCCGACGCGTTCGTCGACCGCAATGTACGAATGGTTATGCGCGACCGCAACCATCCGAGCGTAATCTTCTGGTCGCTTGGCAACGAGTGCGGCAACGGCAGCAACATGGCAGATGCCTACAGCGCTGTGAAAGCTCTCGACAGCCGTATGGTTCATTATGAGGCAGGAAGCGCAACGAGCGGTTACTCCGACCTGTATTCAGACATGTATCCGACGGTTGCGAGCGTAGAACAGAAGAGCGCAGGCTACAGTGGAATGCCATACTTCATCTGCGAATATGCACACGCCATGGGACAGGCTGTGGGCAACCTCATCGACTACTGGAATGTTATAGAAAACAGCACAGGAATCATCGGCGCATGCATCTGGGACTGGGTTGACCAGTCAATATACGATCCTGAGAAACTCGCCGCAGGCATCAAGCAGGACAAGCGCGGATTCAACTACTTCACCTCAGGCTACGATTACAACTATCCTGACGTGGACAACGGCTTCCAGGGCAACTTCGTCAACAACGGTCTGATAACAGCCAACCGTGTATGGACAGCCAAACTGAGAGAGGTTAAGAAGGTTTATCAGTATGTGACATTCGAGAAGTTCAGCGGCAACACGCTCACAATAAAGAACAAGTACAACTTCACCAACCTGAGCGACTTCTGCCTGCGCTACGCCATCCTCAAGGACGGACGCACCGTAGAGGAAGGTCAGACCAACCTGCCTTCAACAGTTGCCGGCGCAACAACAGACGTTACAGTGCCTTACACAACCAAATGCAGCGACGATGCCGAATACACCATAATGCTCAGTCTCTGTCTGAAGAGCGACGCATCATGGGCTAAAGCCGGCTATGCAATAGCTGAGGAACAGTTTACTCTTAACGAGCGTCCTGCCCTGTCGGAGATCAACGGCGGCGGTTCACTCTCTGTTGTCGACAACACTGTATCGGGAACAACAACCGACGGCAAGCAGTATGAGATTTCATTCTCTAACGACGGTCAGCTCACAGGATGGACATTCGACGGTAAGTCGTTCATCGACAAGGCACCTGACTTCAACTGCTTCCGCAACATAGACAACGACCGAAACATCGCAAGCACGGTAAGCAAGTCTCAGTACACCAGTCACAGCATTACAAGCAAACTGTCTAAGTCTGGCGACAACGCCGTTATGACTCAGCAGGGCACCGGTTCGCTGTGCAACTACACAATAGCATACACCATCTATCCGTCGGGTGTCATCGACATGAAGGTGACGTTCACTCCACGCAGCGCCACACGCCGTATAGGTCTGGGCGTACAGTTCCCGGGTAGTTTTGAGAATGTGGAGTATTACGCAAAAGGTCCGTGGTCTAACTATGTTGACCGTCAGACCGGCTCTTACCTCGGACGTTACACAACGACAGTTGACGATATGTTCGAAGAACTGCCGCATCCGCAGACGATGGGCGACCGCCAGGGCTTGCGCGAACTCGTACTCACCGACCACACCAACGGTGCAAATCTGAAGATACAGACCGAAGGACAGGTTGCATTCTCACTGTCGCACTACAACGAAAGTGCTTGGGACTACAACGGTGATGTAATGTGGAGCACAAAATCTCACTCATACGACCTTACCCGCGACAACACTGTCTATGCTCACTTCGACTACTGGCAGCGCGGACTTGGCAACAACAGTTGCGGAGGCGACGTATGTCTGTCGCAGTATCTGTGCCCGACATACGGTTCTCACACATACACACTGCGTCTGACTCCGTCAACTGTAAACGAGTAATTTCATAACAGATAGCCTACAGGCAACAGTCTGTGGACTTACAGACAGATACAAACATTATGGTCCGTCTGTGCGCGTGATGCGTACAGACGGTTTTTATTTCCATCACTCCATAATCCTAACGCAAGGCGCAGGGAATGATTCCGGGACAACAAAATAATATACAACACTCGAAAACACCATTAAGAACACAATAAAGAAAAGAACAAATACGTTAGCAATAAAAACCTTTAACTGAAATGAAAACCTGTAACATTCTCCACACTCTGGCACTTGCGTGCCTGTTGCTCAGCGCAACCAATATCATCGCACAGAACAAATACAGATGGACAGACGAGCTTGCACTGCTGCGTTCCATCGACCGACTGCCCGAATATCGCAGCGGATGCCACGTAGAACAGTTCTCCAGCTACGACCGCACATGGAGCAACGACGACGGATTTTCCGGAAAATACTCCTACCTGCGCAAGGAAGACGGCAAACTCGTGATAGCCGAGATGAAAGGCGCCGGCGTCATCAACCGTATCTGGACGCCTACTCCCAACGACAACATACTGTGTTTCTACTTCGACGGAAAGAAAGAACCGGGCCTCCGCATACGCTTCTCCGACCTGTTCTCCGGCAAGGTGTTCCCGTTTGTAAAGCCCGTATGCGGCAACGAGGTGGGCGGTTACTACTGCTATCTGCCCATAACTTATGCCAAGTCGTGCAAGATTGTGATGGAAGGCGACGGCCTGCAGTTCATTCAGATACAATACCGCCAACTGCCCGGCATGAAAGTCGAGACATACGACGGCACATTCACCGATGCCGACAAGGCGCTGCTCAGCGAGGTGTGCGGCACGTGGGCAGCCACAAGTCCGCAGGCCAACACCTACGCACTGGGGCGTTCAGCCGGCGCGACCGTGAGCGAGAAGACAGTCACCCTGAAGCCCGGCGACGAGGTGACCTGCTTTGAGAGCAATGCCCCGGGCCGCATAACGGGAATAGAGATAGACGGCGGCAACGCCTTTGAAGGCCCGGATAAGAACATCATACTCACCGCCCGGTGGGACGACGACAAGACCGACGCCATCTGCGCACCCGTCGCCGACTTCTTCGGCTACGCCTATGGCCGACCCGCCATGCGCAGCATGCTCATGGGCCGCAGCGGATATACCAACTACTGCTACCTGCCAATGCCTTACGACAAGTCTGCCAGTATGAAACTTATTTACCGCCGCGACAAATCCGCACAGCAGCCGCCGGTTTCCGTAAGGGTGAGAATACACCACAACTCCACCGCCCGCGATGCCAAGACCGAAGGCAAGTTTTATTCTTCATGGCGACGCACGCGCACTCCGTTAGGCGAATACCACACATTCCTCAACACCAAAGGCAAGGGCCACTACGTCGGCACCATACTCCTTGCACAGGGTCTGCGCTCCGGCATGACCACATTCTTCGAGGGCGACGACAGCACCTACGTCGATGGCAGGATGCGTATGCACGGCACCGGATCGGAAGACTACTTCAACGGCGGATGGTATGCGCTGCTCGACCGTTGGGACCGCGGCCACAGCATGCCCATACACGGATGTCTCGACTACTCGTTGCAGATGTCGCGTACCGGCGGCTACCGTTTCTTCATAAGCGACAAACTGACCTTCGACAAGGAGATTTTCCACGGCATAGAACACGGCGACGTGAACAACTGCTATCCGGTGGACTACACGTCGCTGGCGTTCTACTACTCCGACACCGAGCCCGACAGCATCGTGCAACCCGTCGGCAATCTGCTGAAAGAGTACCGTCCCGACAGACATACATTCTATCCGCAGCTCATGGAGATCACGCCCGACGGCGACATACAGATAAACAACGACCGTGGACTGCGCATCAGCACCGGCAGCAGCGGCAACATGCGCATAATGCTCAACGACATACCCGAAGGCAGATACAAGCTGTACATGAGCTACCACGAGACGTCTGCCGGCACACGATTCCAGATATGGCAGCGTCAGAAACTCATTACCGACTGGCGCGAATCGCACAACGACACTGACACCTATCGCGAAGATGTCTATATGGGCGAAATAGAACTGACCTCACAAGACAATTCCATCACTGTGCACATCGCAAAGACCGACAAAGGCAACAGCCTCATCGTGGGCACCGTGACGCTCGAAAGAATACCGGATAAGGAATAAGAAAAAAGATTTTAAGGCGTTCCGCTCCGATCACTTTATAAGAAGTGCTGCTCAGCCTTCTTCCATACATAATGCTTAAATGATTAAAACCCAATCGGTCATCAGACCGCACATGGCGTTATCTGTTTGCATATTCATGCCTTCAGTCGGTATTATTGTGAATAAAGAACACCAACATTGCGTGGAAAAACATTAACATTAACGTGAGTTCGATATAAGCAAATAAATATTTCACTGAAAATTAGGAACATAG
>ENA-OOXM01000550-OOXM01000550.1-human-gut-metagenome-genome-assembly--contig:-NODE-550-length-34146-cov-6.284093_pt1 | contig 34146 bp, 10 predicted proteins | sample MGYA00241589_ERZ501347 | MGnify/ENA primary metagenome ERZ501347 (study PRJEB25962, sample SAMEA2042832) | human gut metagenome | biome: human gut; feature: human-associated habitat; material: faeces...
GGCAGCTGGTGTTATTTTGATTGAAACACATCGTGGCCGGCTTTAGTCGGACGGATTTCTGTATTTCTTCCGCGGAGAGGACGAGATTCGAACTCGTGGTAGAGAATAACCCCTACGACAGTTTAGCAAACTGTTGGTTTCAGCCACTCACCCACCTCTCCAGTGGTTCGCTTTTGCGAGTGCAAAGATATATCAGATATTTCAGTCTGCCAAATTTTTTGGGATGTTTTTTTGCAGTTATTTTTCACAATATATGCAAGTCGTTGTCTGTCAGCGGTGGTTGCGGAACGTTGTGGTTGCGGAGTTTTGCAATGCGGCAAATTTTAAGTATGTTTGCATATGCATCTCGGCAGAGCAGGCCCAATCAAGTATGGATGCTTTGTGCTCGATTTGCACTGTCTTATGGTGAAAAATAAGGATATGGGAGAAACTGCGATATCATTGGTGGAGTTCAATCGGCGCATCGGCGGCTTGCTGCACGATGCGTCGGTGCAGCGGTGCTGGGTTGTGGCAGAGACAAGCGACGTGCGTCAGAGCGGCGGTCACTGCTATCTTGAGTTGGTGCAGAAGAATGCACAGACGGGGCAGACGCTTGCCCGTATGCGTGGCATTGTCTGGGCGAGTGTGTATGCCTGTCTGCGTTGTGAGTTTGAGAGAGCCACGGGGCAGCCGTTTGCGTCGGGAATGAATGTGATGGTTGAGGTCAGTGCCAATTTCCATGAGCAGTACGGGCTGTCGGTGGTGATAACCGGCATCAATCCCACTTATACGCTCGGCGACATGGCCCGTCAGCGGCTGGAGATACTCAACAGGCTGAGGAGCGAGGGCATAATTGATATGAACAAGCAGTTGCCGTGGGCCGACGTCGCTCAGCGTGTCGCTGTGATTTCTGCCGCTGGCGCTGCCGGATATGGCGATTTTATGAATCAGCTTCACAACAACCCGTCGGACATCAAGTTCTACACGTGTCTTTTCCCGGCGGTGATGCAGGGGCAGAGCACGGTGACGTCGGTCATCGCCGCTTTGGAGCGCATCAACGACTATGCCGATCTTTTCGACTGTGTGGTGATAATCCGTGGTGGCGGCTCGACGAGCGATTTGAATTCGTTCGACAACTATGACCTTGCTGCCAACGTAGCGCAGTTTCCGTTGCCGGTGATATGCGGCATCGGGCACGACCGCGACAATACGGTGGTCGACTCGGTGGCGTCGGTGAGGGTGAAGACGCCCACGGCTGCCGCAGAATGGCTGCTCGACCGAGCGCAGTCGGCTCTCGACCATGTCAACGCACTCACAGATATGGTGGTCGACTCTGCCACGCAGATGCTTTCGGGCGCGCGTCAGCAGCTGGCATATTTCACAAGCGGCATTCCGTTGATGGCTGATAATATTGTGGTGCGCCACCGCGCACGTCTGCAGCAGATTGCCGCGGCGATACCTGTTGTCGCTGCCCGGCGCATTGACGGAGCCGGCAAGGATTTGGCGTTTGCCTCACAACGGGTGGCGATGGCGGCACGGCAGTGTGTGGCTAACGAGCGGCAGCGTGTGACGGGGCTTGAGAAGCAGGTCGAGCTGCTGTCGCCCGACCGCGTGTTGCGCCGTGGCTATTCGCTGACGCTTCGCGACGGACATGTGGTCACCTCTGCCTTGTCGCTCCGTGCCGGCGACAGTCTCGTCACCCGCTTTGCCGACGGCGAGCGAACGTCGGTGGTGGAGTGAGGTTCTTGAAGAAAAAAGTTGATTGTAAATGGATTAAATATAATGCTATGAAGCTTGAAAAAGGGATATATGAAAATTTGATAGACAGCAAATTGGCTGCCGACATAAAAGTTAGTGAAGAGAATGGACTGATTTGCAGCAAAGATGCGATGGATGCTGCGGAATCGTCAAGGATGCTTGCAGAATATCTTGCGGAGGCAGTCAGAAGAAAATTGGATGACAGCGAAAAGTCGTTGGAGGATAAAAAAGATTTGGTTAATGCAATCCTTGATACGGAAATCTTTGCTGGCGACAAATCTGCGATTGTCGAGACCAATCTTCTTACGGAAGTCATGGACAGGCGGGAAGCGGCAGAGCGTAAAGCTGTCAAGAGGGAGGCGCTTCGGCCGCGCACGGGTTTCCGTGTCAGCAATCTTTTCACTGGAGGGCAATCGGCTGTGCAACTTGGACATGAGATTGTCAGAGACATTGCATCCGCCGACAGAATATGCATTATTGTGTCGTTTCTTAGATTGTCGGGAATAAGGATGCTGCTTGAAGATTTAAGGCGGTTTTGTGAGGTTGATGGACATAGACTGCAGATAATAACGACTACTTATTGTGGGATAACAGAGGCAAAGGCGGTGGAGCAACTGGCGTCATTGCCAAATACGGAGATAAGGATTTCCTATAACACCGAGATAGAGCGGTTGCATGCCAAGGCTTATATTTTTGTCAGAAATTCAGGCTTGAGCACGGCTTATATAGGGTCATCAAATCTCTCCAAGTCGGCTCAGACAGATGGCTTGGAGTGGAATCTAAGGGTGACGAATGTAGAAAATCCGCATATCATCAAATCTGCTCTTGCCACATTTGATATGTATTGGAACAGTGAAAATTTTGAGGATTTCGGAATTGGAGGGATTGAGAAATTCAACAGAGAGTTGAAGAGACAACGTGATGCCAAAGATCCGCAAAAGCAGTTTGAGATGTTTAATCGTTATCAAGTGCTTCCGCATCAGAAACAAATACTTGACCGACTGCAGGTGGAACGTGAGGAGAACGATATTTGGCGCAATCTGGTTGTTGCGGCTACGGGAACAGGAAAGACTGTAGTTGCGGCATTCGACTATAAGCGTTTCCACGAACACAACCGCAATAGAAGCCGATTGTTGTTTGTGGCTCATCGTAAAGAGATTTTGAAACAGTCGGAACGTACATTCCGGAGCGTGATGTGTGACCAGAACTTCGGAGAACGATGGGATGGGGAGTCTAAACCCGTCGCAGGTCTGGATCATTTGTTTATTTCGATAACAATGCTGAATAACCGGATGGACGACACGTTCAAAGAATTAGGCGCCGATTATTATGACTATATAGTTATTGACGAGGTGCATCATGCCGCGGCCGACAGTTATAAGAATATTATCTCGTTCTTTAAACCGAAAATTCTTCTCGGACTTACGGCTACACCGGAGAGAATGGATGGTCAAAGTTTGTTGCCGGATTTCGGAGGCAGGATAAGTGCTGAAATCCGTTTGCCACAGGCTCTTGACGAGGGTTTGCTGACACCGTTCCAATATTTCTGTATTTCGGACACTGTAGATTTGAGAGAAGATGGATTGATGCGTGGCGACAAGCTGATTGTCGATAAGCTTAGCGACAAACTGTGTGACGGGGAGCGTGTGAACTTGATAGTTAAGACACTGGGACGGTATCTGCCCGACGAACATAATTGCCGGGCATTGTGTTTCTGCTCCGACAAGAGGCATGCACAATTCATGGCGGAGCGATTCGCGGAAAATGGGCTGCGGTCGGGATGCCTGACATCGGATGTAAGTGCGGAAGAGCGGGTAAGGCTCAATTATGCCATACAAAAAGGTGAAATTAACTATCTGTTTGTGGTCGACATATTCAATGAGGGTGTTGATATCCCGGAAATCGACACTGTGCTGTTTCTGCGTCCAACCGACAGTTTGACGGTGTTTCTACAGCAATTGGGACGAGGCTTGCGCTTGTGTGAGAGCAAGGACTGTCTGACGGTGTTCGACTTTGTCGCTCAAATGAACAGGCGTTATGATTTCTCTGAAAAATTCAGAGCTCTGTCGCTTCAAAAAAAGGCTGACGTTAAAAAGCAGATTCAGGAAAACTTCCCGGATTTACCGCATGGCTGTGCTATTTTTATGGAGCGCAAAGCTCGGGAATACGTCTTGCAAAATATTCAGAAGGCAACGTTCCGTAAAAACATATTGATTGATATGTTGAGAAAGTGTGATGGCACACCGACTATATCTGAGTTTCTGAAGGACAATAGCTTTGATGTCCGAGTGCTGTATAATAAGAATTGCTGGACAAAAATTAAAAAGGAGGCGGGAAAATGTACTTATGACGAAGACCGTCTGACCAAATTGTTTGAAAAGGGGATAGGGCGATTGACGCATATTAACTCTGCTTCCCAAATCCGATTTATCCGTAGGTTCTTGAACGACGGTTGCAGCTGGCAGATGTCGGATAGAGAACGCTGTTTCGCCACGATGCTTTATTATGCGTTGTTTCAAGAACCTGTCAAGAATCTTGGATTCGGAAATATGCAGGAGGCGCTTGAGACGATAAGAAATTATCCGTTGTTCGTTCAAGAAATAAGGGAGCTGACCGACTATATTATGGAAAACCTTGAATTCCGGACATCTGTGCTCAGCGAAGCTTATCCATCAGCTCTTGAATTGCATGGTTGCTACAGCCGTGAGGAGATATTCATTATATTTGGCCTGCAGGATGAAAACAAGCAGAGGAAAGGTCATGTGGCAGGATTGCAATATGTGGAGGACTGCGATACGGAGTTGTTTTTTGTCACGCTCAACAAATCAGATAAAGATTTCTCGCCAACGACCCAGTATGACGACTACTTTATCAGTGCCGACAGATTCCATTGGCAGTCGCAGAATCGGGATTCACATGGGAACAGAGGCGACCGTTATGTCCACAACAACGGACGGCGCTTTATGCTGTTTGTAAGGGAGAACAAGCGCGACGGTTTCGGCAACACTTCTCCGTATTACTGTATGGGCATGCTCGACTATCTTGACTCATATGGCGATTTCCCGATGAGCATACGCTGGCAGTTGGAACAGCCAGCGTTGCCGCAATTCATCAAGGCCGTATAAGCAGTGCAATCTCCTGGGCGCACGGGGTTATCTGACGATGACTTTGGTGGTGCCGAAGATGTAGAGCCCGGGCTGGAAGTCGCTGTATGTGGCAATGCCGGGCTGCACGTCAAGGATGCGGTAGAGTTGACCCGCTACCGTTACCACATTCAGTCTTGTTGCCATCGTGCTCTCGATGCGCACGCGCTGGTTGCCGATTGCGCGGACGGTTATATGGTCTTCTGTCTGTGTGTCATCCTCGTTCTCTTCCATGTCGGGCATAATGTTGTCGGCATTCTGTTCGGCGATGTTGATCACCGAAGTGTAGTCGTAACGGGCGTTTGACCTCGTTGCCGTCGGCGACATATATGTGCGGAACGGCGTCACTGTCGACAGCGATGAAGCATCGTCGAAAGCCGTGCCGCTGTCGTTCATGCCATATACATTGCCGTTGCTTACATTGATGGCGGAGAAAGTGCCGAGATGAGAGTATTTTCCGCCTACCATAGTTGCCATGCCTTTTGTGATTGGGATTGTTATTGCGCCGTACGACGTGTCGCTGGTGTGGTTGTCGCCGTAGGCGTTGAATGTCACGGTCTGTGCGTCTTCCCACGTTCCGAAGGTGTCGTTGTAGAACGCACTTGAGAGGTCGAACTCATAGTAGCGCGCACCAGGGAAGCGCACGATGTAGGGCACTTCGCCTGCAAGACGCAGGTAGTCGGGGTAATTGTGGGCTGTCGCATAGTATGGGTTGGCATACTGGTTGTAGAGTTTGTCGGCGTAGTTGTCGACGAAGAACGTATTTGCGAAAGTGTAGGAAACACCATTTGTCAAGGCATTGCCCGAAGCGTCGGTAGGGGAGAACAAGGCTGCACCAGGACGTTGGAACACTGCCGACGGCACATTTCCCTCGGTGGCAATCGACGTCAGTCCGCGTAGCCAATATTCATGGTGTTGCGAGTGGATGTTCTGACTTGGGTTGTCAGTTTCCGTGTCCGACGGCGAGCCGTAGAAATGCGTTATCTCGCCGTTGAGCGACGCGGCGGCCTTGTCGACGGTGAACGGCAGGCAGATGCCTTCCCATGCGCCTTTGCTGTCCTCGGCATAGTGCAATGGCCGGCGCACATACCATGCGCGGTCGTTGACGTTGAAGGCGATGGGCACGCAGAGATTGTTGTTGTTGCAAGTCTCTCCATCTCCGTTCTCGTTGTCGGGAGTGCGCTCCACGAGGTGTAACAGAGTGGTGCTGTAGCCGTCGATGCCTTTGGTTATATGGTGTCCGTTTATCAAAGCCTCTCTTGTAGTCTCGTTGTAGTTGAGAGCTTTTTCCACCACGTCGTAAGCCTCGTTGCCTGTTGCCTCGTCATTGTCGGCGGTGTAGACAAGTAGATTCTGCGTTATGCCTGCGTCCTCTTTCACAACGAAGTCGTTGAAACGGCTGGCGTTGTCGTCCATAGGAGGATAGAAGATGCCACCGACTGTTTCCGTCGCTGCAGGAAGGTCGTGCAGGCAAGTGAAGTCGACAGCCGTGGTCGCAGAATCGTGCACGTAGGTGCTCATAGTGATTGAGCCATTGTTGTAGGCGTTGTAGTGGAACGCATCGAGCGACGTATCGCCGTAGTAGGCGGCGGTGCGGTACACGCGGTTGCTCATATAGCTGTTCTGGTGCGAAGCAATATCGCATGGGTAGTTGTCGGGGTTGTGCTGAAGCGACTGTCCCCAGAAGAGGAAGTCGTTCATCGGCTCGGTGCCGCTGTTGTTGGCGTTGAACAGAGGCGTGTAGACAACAGGCGTCGGGATGCTGCCGTCGGCGTTGTATTTTACGCGCGGCGCGTCGAGCGGGTGCGTCTTGTCGTGACGGGTCTCCACCTGTTCGTAGTTGGGGGTGTCGCCACCCTTTCCGATACGCAGATATGTGATGCCGGTGTTTTTGCCGGTGATGGCATCCGTGCGGCACGCATACTGATAGTCGCCGTTGGCATAGTAGGCTGACACGTATTTCAGAATCTCGTTGTCGGCGTCAGCCTCAGTGCTTGATGTTGTCGCCGCGTCGCGGTGGCGAGCGCGTAGATAATACTCGTTGAGGTCGTATGCCACCCGTCCAAGTCGGAAATCCTCCGTGGTGTAGCCCTTGTCGGGAGAGCCGTCCCAGCGATAGACCACAGGCGTCGATCCGCTTTTGCCCGATGCCGGTGCATACTCGAAGCAGCAGTGGTAGTTTCCGATTTTGCCGTCGGCAGTCAAGTTGGATATTTTTCCGGAAGCAAGTCCGAGGTTATAGATATTGCCAGAGCTTTCGATGTTGTTGAAAAGAGATTTTCCCGAAGGGATGCCGCTGATCACGTGACCGTCGCCATGCAGTATTCCCGCGAAGTCGGAAATGTAGTATCCGCCCTTGTCGGTTGCTTCCAGAGCAATGTCGTTCTGCAGGAAGAACTGAGCTTTTGCGCCATAGCGCGGAGCGTTGCTGTCAGTTCCGATAGAGTCGACGAAAGCGACCAATGCAGAGAGGTCGCTCTTGTCGGAAATGTAGATTCGCGGTTCCGGCAACGGGTCTGATTCCGTAGTGTCGAGGCTTTCCTCATTGACGCGGGTTATCGCCTCGGCAAGGTGCAGGTTTATTCCAGCCTTGTGGGGATCCATGCGGTGGTAGTTGTGCACGACAAACTTGTCGGCGTCGTGCATGCCCACCTCCAGGATGTCGTTGAGTCCCGTTATCGAGACGCCGAGTTGTATTCCGTAGCCGTTCATATAGTAATAAGCAGGGATGTCGAGAAGGTCGTCGGTCTTGTCGTAGTGGCAGCCCGCAAACAGACCTTTGCCATTTTCATCGGCTTGGTTGAAAGTGTCGTAGCCTGTTGCCACGTTGTTGCTGATATTTTCTTTAGTCCACGGCGTGGTGTCTTTAAACTCCCACTTGCCGTCGGCTCCCATTTGCCGCTTTCCGATGCGCCAGTAGTAGCCGTTGACCGCAAACGACTGGTCTGCGCTGACCACGATGTTGTCTTTGGTTACGCGCACCATCTCGCCCGGCAGCGCGCAGTTTCCGATAGTGATTTGTCCGCTGACGGTTGGCCCCTGCACATATTCGATTGTCAGATAGATTGTGTAGGTGTATTCGCGCTGAACGTAGTATATCGTAGGGTTGCTCTCGTCGATTGTGACGTTGGAGATGTTGTCCACCTTTTCATACGTTTTGTTGGCAGTGTCGTAGGTGAACAGGCTCTCAATCTTCACAAACTCTTCGGTCTGAGGCTGGTAGTAGGTGTTGTCGGCGTCGAGGTTGCCCGATTCCACCAGCTCGTAGCCTGTTTCGGTCTTCTTGTAGAATTTACCCGTGTTGGTGTATATCGGCTTGTTGTCGGTTTCACTGACATATTCCTCGTAGGCTGGCGCCTTCAGCACGAGCGTTGCCATACTTTTTCTGCCGAGGTGCTTGTCGAAGTAGTCTGGCTCAACGTAGTTTGTGTTGTCGACCATGTCCACCAGACGGAACGAAATCTTGGCATCCTCCTTCAGCCCTGCGGGCAGCGAGTTGTTGAAAAGGGTGGCTTCGTCGTCGCCCTTTTCTCTCATCGACAGCAGTGCGGCAAAGCCTTTCGACGCCTTGTCGGGATCGTCGATGGAGGTTGCGCCTGAGAAGTTGTTGCTCTCCGCTCCGCCGACATATAGTTTGTAGCCTCCGGCAACCGCGTCGGAATAGTATGTCTTGTCGGTTTCGTCGGTCTCGGTTCCTGTGAGATAGTTTCGATATTCCAGGTCGCTTGAGTATTGGCTCTTGTCGTCGGGATGGCCGCTGCGCATCTTCCAGTTGAAGATGCTTATAGGCTGGGTGCTCTTCAATCCGGCGAGAACGGTGAGTCCGTCCTTGTTGTCGCTATCGAATTCGAGTGGATTCTCTTTCGACGACTTGAACGTGTATCCGGAGATGTTGACATTGTAGTAATAATGGAATCCGGTGACATACCAATAGTGAACCTTCACGTCATCGACTGTCTTGTCCGATCCGGGTGCGGTGATGGCATGGTATCCTGTCGGGAAACAGTCGTCGACGATGTATCGGCCCTTGTGGTATGGGAACACAAAGTTGCCGGTGGTCTCGAGGAAGTCCTCCTCGTGGGAGTCGCCGTCATGCCGCTTGTGATTGTTGTCGGCATACACATAGCCTCCGCCCTCATCCTCGCGGACGTTGATAAGGTTCATTTCCACAACGCCGTAGATTGGGCCGTACAGTTTGTTTTCCACCACTTTTTTACGGTCGGAGTCGTATGTTTCATGACAAAGTTGAATCTTCATTGCGTATCCCGAAGCGATGCCGATCATGTTCATCGCCGTTCCGTCGTTTCGTTTCTGGAACTCTCCGAACGGATCCTCGGCGTCTTCATTGTCCTTGTTGGCGTTATAGTCGTCGATGTAGTGCTGCTTGACGCCCTGATACGACATTCCAGCAAAGGCAGTGTTGTCGGTAGAGGCGGCGGCAAGCTGACCGTTGCGGTTGCGCCACATCCCGCTGTTGAAATCCACATTCGACGTGATTGCGCTTACATAGAGGATATTGTTTGAGAATCCCATGTAATTGCGGGCTTTCGTGCTGTATCTGAAGTCCGTGTTGTTGTCGGGCTTCGCTTCCAGATTTCCATTGCTGTCAAATCGAATGTCGTTTGCCACCATCTTGATTTCTCCGACACGGGCAATGGAGTAGGGCGTCTTGTTGACATCGTTAACCGTATAGTCGCGGGCGCCGAGTAGCGAGAAGCAGTTGTCCTCCAGGCGGATGATGTCGAGCCGCTGGAATGTGTTCAGAATCTTCGGATTGTCGATGGTGTGTCCGGCAAATCCATATCCTGTCAGGTCGGCGCTGCGGAAACCCTGGGCATACGACAGGTGTCCGTCGCCGAAGATGCCTCCCTCGCTGTCGTATTCGTAGAACTCATTTTCTCTGATTCCCTCAAGTCCCGACGGCGGTGTTGCGCCCGATTTGAAGAAATATTTGTCCTGCAGCGAAATGTAGCGGTATGTGTATATGCCGTTGGCGGCATCGTCGTCGCTGGCATAGTGCTTGTAGTAATAGCCGTATAGGTCGGTGCCGTCGGGCAGTTGCACCGGTCTGATGTCCTGGTGGGAGATGGTGATATGTTCACTGTCCTTGTTGTCGCCGACAAGTACAAGCGTGTTGCCGCAGAATCCAGCCGTAGAGCCGCCGGGCAACAAGTTAAGATCATCGCCGTTGCCGTTGGCGATTATGGCATAGTCGAGATTGTATTTGTCGGTTAGTTTCAGCACGGTTGTGTTGTTGGCGAATACCGAGCCTTGAGCCACCGAATATCCGCCGCCATAGACAGCCTCATCAATGGTGATGTTGACGTTTTCCCAGCCCACCGACGGCGCGGCGGAAACTATCTTCTTGAAGTAGTGGTCGCGGTTTGCGTCGGTAATCGTGTCGCGCATGCCGTTGCCGTTGTCGATAGCCACGATGTCTTCGTAGACGCCCTGCGATATCCACTCGTCATTAAGCAGATATATGTGCTGCTTGATGGCAGGTGTCTTTTCCTTTCCGTTGTCGTTCTCAACTCCAAGATTCTTCCGGTCGGCGCGTTTAAGCTCATATCTGCCTCGGACATGGTTTTGGGGGTTGGTCGAGTAGTAGGTTGGATATCCCACAATCACCTGAGTGGAGCCATACACATAGCCCGAATACGAGCCGCCCGTGACGGCGCGGAATATGTGGCCGTTGAGCATCTTGATAGTCGAGTAGCCCACCACGTTGCCCTGCTGGCCTCCGCCGTAGATGAAGTTGGCAGAGACGCCCAGACCTTCCGGATTGCTGTCGGGGTCGACCACGCCGCAAGGCAGAAACTTGTTGCCGTCCATTTTTGGCTCGGAGCATTTCACCGATTCGCCGATTGTCACGTTTGCGATTCCGTAGATGTAGCTTTCCATACCGTATCCGGCGCCATAAACGTTGAGTGCGGAATATTCGGCAGCCTTGACCAGCAGCTCGTTCGACTTCTCCAGTTTGTCCTTGTCCTTTCCAGCCAGCATGTCGCTCTGCAGGTTGATGAGGACGTCGCCAATGATTGTTCCGCTTTTGAAGCATCCGCCATACACATTTCCGCCGACGTATGCGCCGTTTTTCTCTTTAGGCATAAACTTGTTGCGGATGTTGAGTTTGATGAACGGATATTCAGAGTCGGCATCGCCGAGCAGATATCCGCCCCTGTGCTTGGCCTTGCCCTTGTAGTCGTAGTTGGTATTGTTGCATCCGCCCACAATCTTGTCGGTTATAGTCAGTCCCTCAGGGAATGTGTATTCAAGCACATTTCCTATTTTTCCGCTTGTCTTCGGCAACACGTTCATATTACCGCGGTTTCCGCCGCAGCAGAACGTGCCGATAACGCAGTCGGTCAGCCCCTCTCCGGTCTCGCTGCCGTTCCATTTGAGCGAGCCTTGTATGTCGGTCTCCACCGGTTGGAAGTAGAGGTCGAGTAGGTACGGATACACAATCGGACGTTTGCTTTTTTCCGTAGGGAGATACACTGTGCTGATGTTTGCGTTTTCGGAGTCGTTGATCCAGTCGATAGGCTCAGCAAAATCCAGCTCCTGAGTGTAGTCGTTGATGTCGCCGTTCAGCTTCTGGAACATATTCATGAAGTCGTTGTCCTCCGACGTCACAAACAGCTCCTCGCCGTTGCATCCCATAAACACGCCGCCGATACGTACGTGGTTCCCGATGTTGACGCTGATGTCGCCGACAGACTTGTCGGTATCTTCCGACGCCCCGTAGGCAAGCAGCTTCTGCACGGTTGCTGAGTTGCCGCCGCCATACACGTTTCCGTCGATGCGTACCGTGTCGGATGTCGACACACCCTGGATGTTGATGCTCACTTTGTTGGTCAGCGGACGCCATGAGTTGATGTTCACCATCTTCACCGCGTCGCTTGTGGCTCTGGACTGCGTCATGTTCTCGCGCATAGGCACGGTGTAGACCAACGGCACCGTCTCGGAGTCGGGGTCGTTGGGATTGATGGGATAATACTCGTTGACCGTCACATTCTTGTTTCCGTTTCGGTCGGTGGCATACAGGTAGTTTCCGTTGCCTGCGCCATACACGTCGCCAAACAGATGGCCGCCGTAGATGTTGATGGTGGTTCCTGTGCCGCCGTTGTCCATGAAGTAGCCATTCTTGTTCAGTCCCACGTTGACATATCCCGACACGTCGTTGCCGCCATACACGTTGCCATGAATGAAAATGTCGGCATTGCTGTAGGTATGGGGACTTGTAGCCGGCTTGTTGTCGCCAATTCTCACAGTCGTGCTCTTAAGCACATCGCCCATAAATCCGCCTCCGAAAATGTCGTGGCAGTCGATGGCCTTCAGCTCCACGTCGGTTGAGTTGACTGAACTGTAGGTGCCTCCTCCGAACACACGACGGCAGAATACGCCACCGGAGCCCACGATGTGCGTGTCGCCGACCACTTTGCCGGAATATCCGCCACCGATGATGTCCATCACCGAGTAGCCGTTGAAAAAGTGCTTGTATTCCTCGCCTTTCACGATGTCGATGCCTTCGAGGATGCTTCCTCGTCCTTCCATTTCCACGTTCACATACGTGTCGCCCATCACGATGGCATTTTCGCCGAATCCTCCGCCGAACACGCTGAATTGCGGTGTGCCGATTTTTTCGTAGATTTCTTTCCACTCAATGCTTTCAAAGAAATTCTTGCCGGTGTCACGTCCAGCCACCATCTCTGTGCTGTTGTAAAGGAGTCCCTTTGTCATGGTGAGATAGGAGTTGTTGCCCACAACGCATGCTATGTTTCCGCCACCGTAAATATTGTGGTCCACTTTGAACTTACGTGCTTTAGGGTCGTACTGCGGAGAGTAAATCGTTCCGTCTACGATGCTGGCAGGACTCCATGTGCGTGCCTGCACATCCCATAATGCATGTGCCTGCACATTGCCTCCAAGAATCAGCAGGTTGGTGTTGCCGGTTACGTCGGCAGATGTCACCGCCACGCTTTCGCTGCTATTCTCAGTAATGGTTTCGACGCTTCCCAGACCACCTCCGTGAGCGCTTTGTCCAAACCATCCGTCGTAGATTGTCAGCAGGGTGTTGCCATACACTGTGCCGTTCTGGCAGCCGCCATAGATGCGTTCCATGAGAGTGGGGTAGTTGTCGATGTCAACGGGATGCACCATGTTGGCGTCATCGTTTGGAGAGAGATATTCTTTCGTTGCGTCGTCCCAATAGGGGTAGTGCATCACCGGGCGGTCGATGATGAGGCACGAGTTGCCGTAAACGCCTCCGAGACTCTTGCTGTCGGCACACTCCCTGACAGAACGTCCTCTGCCGCCTGCAAACACCTGCGACATCAAGGATCCGCCACGGATGTTTACGAGAGTGGTGCGGTTTGTCGGGGATAGATAGTTGTCGCGGGTGAACACCGCAGCGTCGGCTTTTTTGCTGCCTACATTCGCCAAGTCACCGCCGCCGTAGACTCTGCCGAATATCAATGTGCGTTCAATCAGTCCGAGGCCATTGCGGTATTTGAACATTTTGCCATAGATGTGCACTTCGGTTTTCTCTACATGCGCCATGTCCGGGAAATCGATGAATCCGCCGTTCTTTTTTACAGACTCCACACCGGAACCTCCTCCGTAGACACTATGGTTGACATCGCCTCCTTTGATGAAAACCATCGACTTGCCTTTCACCGAACCGAAGTCGTAGCCGCTGCCGTCGGTGTAGTCGCCGTAGGGCAGCGCTCCCAAACCAGCGCCAAAGATGTCGTGGCAGCCAAGTTGGCAGTCGGTTTCCACGTATGTGTCGCCCGTTACATATCCGGCATATCCGCCGCCATGAATCTGAAGCAGCACGAGTCCGGGCTCACCGATTTTCCAAGCCAGACGGCTGATGTGGTAACGGCGGAATATGTTTGGATCGCTCTCGCCGCCATCATAACTTCCGAAATAGAGTTTCTTGTCTTCCTTCGACAACTTGAGATAGTCGTTGTAGATGTCATCTTCAAGGTCGAGATATGTTTTAAAGTCTTTGTTTTGATAGAGATAGCGGTATTTTATGCCGTTGATTGTTAATAAGCCGTCGTCGTCAAATTTTGCTCCTGGCTGCGCATAGACTTCGGTCTTTCCGACAGAAGTGTTGACACCATACCCCGCGCCGAACACTGAGAATGAAGGGTTGGAAACGTATATGCTGTTCAGAAACCAGCAGAGCCCCTGCAGAGTGGTGTTTTCAAACATACTGATGGTTTTCCCCTTTGAGTCCTTTATGTCGTCGAGGGGGGAGTGGTTGATTATGACCACTGATTTGCCTGTGTTGGCAACAGAGGCGGAGCCGACATGGCAAGCCCTGTTTCCTCCGCCAAAGATGTTGTAGCTGTTGGTGAAGGTGAATCTGTCCAGATCGAAGAATTTCTTAGTATTCTCATTGTTTCTGATACGGTCGATGGCATTCTGTGCAAGAGGGTCGCCGATGTTGTCTAACGACGTTGCCCTGTCAATGGCATAGGCAATCTTTCGGAATTCGTTATGGTCGCTGCAGATGGGGCTGCTGTCTGACTCGGCGTCAAGCCATGTCGTGATGTTGCCGTTGCTGTCTGCTTTGCGGTTCCATATCCATGAACCTCCGTCGATTTGCACCTTTGTGTTGCCGAGGATGTCGGCATAAGTGCCGGTGTCGGCGACGTCCTTCTTGCCGAGCACCTCCTTGTCGACAGTCAGCTCGCTGTCGATGTCAATGTCGCCATATCCTCCGCCATACACGTTCTTGCCCAGCATTCCGCCCTCGATGTGCACAAGCGTGTTGCCGTCGACCGTTCCGTATTCGCAACCGCCGTAGATGTCGCCCCAAACGCATGGCACCACATTGTCGGTGCCGCTGTCTACTCCGGGATTGCTGTTGACCACGTGTACAAGAGTGTTGCCGTTGATGCGTCCGACGTTGTAGTATTGGTTCGCTTCAGCCTTTTTGCAGCCCACTCCTCCGCCATACACGTTTCCAAAAATGTTGCCGCCGCGGATGTTGACAAACGACCGGTAGCCCTTGGCACTGTAGCTGATGAATGAGCCGTCGGCTTGGCTGAGCGTCGAAGCGCTTGTCGGCACGTCGGCAGAATAGTAGTCGGAAGGTTTCACCTCTTGGAAAATGCCCACATTGGCATTGTCGCCGCCGTACACGTTGCCGTAGATATTGGCGTTGTCGGCAACCTCCACCATGGTTGTGCCGATGACACGCGCCACGGTTATGAAGTGGGTTGAAGAGGCTGTCTCAGGCTTCAGTCCGGCACTTCCTCCAAACACGTCGCCGTGGGTGAAGGCACCGCGCATATATACCTCCGTATTGCCGCCAATCTGACCTGTGGTGTTGTCCTCGGTCGACGCGATGTCGCCGAAGCCGCCGCCAAACACACGGCGGATAAACGTTTTTCCGTCGACAGTGACTTTGGTGTTGCCAGCCACAGTGCCGGCATATCCGCCGCCCAACACAGCCCATACGGTGAAGTTGGGCGCTCCCATTGAATTGTCGAACGAAGGATCGTTTGGGTCAATATTGCCGTCGTGGCCAGGGCCGTTTTTGCCATAGTCGCCGTCAACGTTGACGGTTACATCGGTGCTGCCAACGGTCGTCAGACGTCCGTATCCGCCGCCGAAGACACTGAAGTGAGGATTCTCGTTGTCGGTGTACGACTGTTTCCATTCGTCAGTTATCAGCAGTTCGTAAGGCGTCATGCCTTTCTGCATCATCACGGTGGCAAGGCCGGTGCCGTCGGCAGGGGTTGTTGTCACATTGCCGTCGGCGTCTTTGTATGTGCCCACGTTGCAGGCAAGATTGCCGCCGCCATAGATGTTGTGGGGATTCAGGAACTTGCCGTCGGCATAGAATTTTGATTTTTCGTATACAGTGTCCTCCGTGGCAGGCTCGTCGCCGGCGTCGTCGATGTCGGGGTCCCAGATGTAGAATATGTTTTCAACCGGATCCCACATCTTGAACCATATCACATTAATCGAGAAGCTGTCGTCAATCGGACCGTGGCCTACGCTTTGTGTGCCGCCCTCGTCCTGCGCCAGGGTCACGTTGGTGTTGCCGAGCACGTCGGCTGAAGTGACCGTGCCGTCGGTGATGTCGCCGTTTCCGCCTCCGAACACCTCTCCGGCGATGTTTCCGGCATAAATGTTCACATGCGTGTCGTTGGCAACCTGTGCAAGATTGCCGCCGCCGAAGATGTCGCCGTAAATGAAAGGAGCCTGCTGTGTGCTGCCCGCGAACGACACGTTGGCGTTGCCGGCAACCAGACCCACCAGCTCAGGATGCTGCGTGAAGCCGTCGCCGGCGGCAAACGCTTGCGAGGCAGGGCGCAGACGGCGACCGTTGCCGCCGGCAAACACCGAGCCGCGGATGTCGGCGCTGTCGCCGATCACGACGTTTGTGGCGTTGCCGTCAAACTCAACAATCGCCATATCGCCTCCGCCATAGATGTTTTTGTAGAAAGTGCCGCCCATGATGTTCACGCTCGACTGTCCGTAGATGCGTGCCATGTCGGAAAGCGTCTCTACGTTGGATGTGCCCATCTCCTTGGCGTCGGCCACTCCGTATCCGCCTCCGAACACCGGGCAGTAGAAAATGCCGCCGTTGATGTTCAGCTCCACGTTGCCATAGGTCTTGCCGAGGGCTTTGTAGTTGCCGGAATTGCCGCCGTAGGGGTTCTGCGAATAGAAAAAGTCAGTGCCACGTCCGCCGGCGAAAATGCCGTTGGTGCAATGAAACTCACCGCCGTTGATGGTGATCGACGCCACTGTGGCGCCAACCTTTCCGTAGACATTGCCTCCGCATTTGTTTGGAGTGGCGGCGGTGCTCGACCATAAGCCTTTGCTCATAAAACCGCTTCCTCCGCCATAGATACCGTCGATAGGGTCGGTGGTAGAGCCGAACTCTCCACCGTTGATTACAATCTTGGTGTTGGTGTTGGTTGGGTCGACATCTGTGAACGACTCGAAATCATCGTTGTTGTAGCAGTGATACGTCACCAGACGATCCTTTGCAACGGCATACGGACCGTAGAGCATAACGTCGCCAGATGCATTCCAATAGGCGATGCTTTTATCGGGAGTGTGGCTGTCGGCATTGTCGTCGCCTTCGCCGATGCCGTTCATACCGCCTGCGCCAGCACCGTAGATTCCGCAGAAGATGTTGTCTTTCTTAGTGTTGCCGGCAGGCAGAATCTCGAATAAGCCGCCGTTGATGGTTATTGTGCTGTAGCCATAGAACGGGTTGTTGACAATCACGTTGCCGGTGTGTCCACGACCGGTACTGCCGCCATACATCTCGGTGACAATAACACGGTTGTCGATCCATTCGTCGTTGTTGTGTTTTGAAGACGCCGGGTCGAGCATGATGTTTGCACGTCCCATATAGGTGTTGTTTGGCACGTAGTAGTCAGTGCCGTTGTAGGGGAGGATGAAGTCGCGCTGCGCACCCAGCGAACCGTTTACGACACGCGCCACCTTTCCGCTTCTGATTATTATGTCGACATCCGCATACATGGCACCCTCGTGGCTTCCGGCGAGAATGATACCGGCATCGTAGTCGCTCTTGCGTTTGCTTGTTTCTCCCTTGATTTTCCTTTCCGGGTTGTGGGCATCGTTCCATTTGCGGTCGATGTCCATCTTGATTGTGCACTTTATCGGCAAGTTTGGAGTTCCCATCACTCCATTGTAGTCTTTCTCAGACGATGTCTGACGTCCGCCCGCGCTGATTGCGGAGTAGAAACCGGATTTGATTGATATTTTGAAACCCTCCTTGCCGTGAGGCATCGACTGCTCGAAATCGGAGATGCTCTTCTTGTTGCTCAGCGGAAAGAAACGTCCGTCGTTGTTGAAACCGCCGAAGATGTGGAATGCAGTGGTCACAGCGCCGTCGATGGTGCCGTAGTCAGGCGAGTTCTGCCCGAAACCGGTCATCTGTATGCCTTCGCCCATCTCAAGGTTGTTGTACTGGCAGTAGATAATCTTGTAGAAATCGCCGCCGTTGTTTGTCACAGGGTCGTTGTTGAATGTGATGTATTCAAATCGGGTGTCGCCCCATATCGGCAGACCCTTTTCGGCACCATAAATCTCAATAGTGCCTTTGTAGTCGGTGCCGTCCCAGTCGCCCGTGATGGTGGCGTTGCGGAAAAGAGGGGACTCTCCCTTTGCTTTAGCCCACTCGTCAAGCTTCAGCATGCTTTTGCCTCTGTTGTTTGAGGTGATGTTGAAACCCGTGTATTGATTGTTGGTTACGTCGGTATGGCTTGTGCCCATCAGCACGATGATGTTTTCATCCCAAGTACCCGTCTTGGAGAGCTTGCTGTAGGCGCCTTTCCACGTCTTCATTGCCTGTGTCGGGGAGTAGCCCCACTCCTCGTCGTCGTTGTCTTCGCCCTGTGCGTAGGTTGTGCCGTTGATGCTCACCGCCTCAGGACATAGGTACACCACGATAGTCACTTTGATGTTTTTGTGGAAAATGATGTTGCCACCGCTCTTTACGGTAACCGTACAGTTGTATTGGTTCTTGTTGGTGGCAGTTTCCGGGCGTACAAACTCGTTGGACGTTTCCGACAGCAAGGTTTCTTTGTCGTGCCATTCGTATGTGATGTCGAGCCCGAGTTCGTCGTTTGTGAAATGCTCTTTCGTGTCGTTTTTCACATTAACGATGTATGTGCCGGGCTTGGTGTCGTAGTCGAGTTCGGCAGTGATGCCGATAGCCTCGACGAGTACGGTGTTGGTGCGCTGGCTGCCGTCGACAGTCATGGCGTAGACATACTGAGAGTAGGTTTGTCGAGGCAGGGTGAACGGGTTGCAGGCAGTGCTGTTTACCTTTTCGCCCTCAGTGTTGTCGGTCGATGCATACCAGTTGTAGACATCGGAAGTGGTTTCTCCGTCTTCTGTTGTCACGGTGAGCACATCGCTCGTGCCGCGCTCCGCCTTCAGGGCAATCGAGCTGAAAGAGAACCGTTTGGAAGAGTTTGAATATAACCACGGCCTCTTGTCGAGGTTGTTTTGGTTGATGTACAGGTTGTTGAGCCCGGCAAACGTCTTTCCGAACGGCTCTCCTGTGGTTGCGTCGGTTGCCGAAATGTCTTTTTCAACGCCGTATTGGTTGTAGGCGTAGGTGTCGGCAGCCTTGTTGGCAGGAGTGTAGTACCATGTGTCCTTCACCTTGCTTGCAAAGTTGTCGGCGGCTATAAACGCCATCACGCTGGCTTTTTTGCATTGGGTGGTGTTGGCGCTTGTCTTCAAGCCGGCACCGTGCACATAGATGTTTCTCGGCCATACGACATAGCCTGTTTGGTTGGCAAGTTTGCTTGCCGCACCGAAACCGCATGAAATTGTCACTTGTCCTTCCACACCGTTGAGTGCAGCGTTCCGGAACACATCAATCTCCGTGTCTGCGGAGATGTTGAATATTCTCAGACTCACAAAGTTGTTGAGATATCCGGCTATGCCTCCAATTCTGAATTTGGTCTTTGTCGAGAAACTCTCGTTGTTGTCGGTGATTTTTGAGTTGCGGATTATGATGTTGCTGAGTTCCGCGTTCTGGGTCATGTCGGCAACCACAATGCCCATCTTTACCGTGTAGTTGGCGTTGTTGAGAGGCATGTGTGCCTCGAGCTTCTCTATTCGGGCGTTGTCGATGATGAGGTTTGTGACAGCCGCATATTCATTCTCGTTGTTGCCCTTGCCGTTGAGTCGGGCGAACAGACCCCACGAAGCCTCTTTGGCTGTGTTGAAGCTCCATTTGATGAGCAAGTTGCTGACGGAGTGTCCATCGCCGTCAAACTTTCCGGCGAAGAAATGTCCGTCGGAAGCCTTCGCGATGCCTTGAGCTGTGCCGATAGGAGTCCACAGACCCTTGCTTAGGTCGATGTCCTTGGTGAGTTTGAAATATTTCTGAGAAAACATTTGTAGCTCGGTGCCGTTGTTCACTTCATGCGCCAGTCTTGCCAATTCCAAGTCGTTGCTGATGAGGTAGGGCTTTTCCTTAGAGCCGTCGCCCTCGGTGCCGTCGGGATATAGCTGGTAAGAGTCGGCATAGAAATGGTTGCCGTCGTAGTCCACGCCATAGGCTTTCGGCTCGATGCTGAAAGCGATGGTCTGCGATGTGTTGTCGGCAGACGTGATTGTCACATCGCCGCTCCGAGTCTTGTTGGTCAGCGGCAGCGTGATGGTCTGTCCGCTGTCGGAAATGCCGTCGGTGACACTCTTTGAGTCCACGTTCCATGCAAATGTGCTTCCGGCAGGGATGTCGGCGGAAACGATGGAATAAGCCACCGTGCCGTTTTTGAAATCCCATGAGGCTTTAATGTCGTTGCTGCTTAATCCTTGAGCCATGGCCAGATTGACTCCGGCAATCATGAGCATGAGCAGAGAGAAAAAAACTCGTGATATGCTATGTGTTGAATGTTTTCTCATTTTCCAAACACTTTATTGTCGTTATCTATTGTTAGTCTATCAATAATTGACCCGTATAGGCATCCTCGTCGGCAAGCACATACAGGTAGCGTGGCTGTATGAGGATGCGTATTGGGTTTATCATCGCAGTCTTGCCTGTTGTGAGGCTGCTGAAATTATCCTTGTTGATGGTTATTCCGGATGTTACGTTCTTTCGGGTGACGATGGTGGAACCGTCCTCCGCTATGAATTCCACGTCGTATTTGACGTTGATGACAGGCAGGAATTTGGCATCGGGTATGGTGTAGATGTCGGCACCCCATTGCGTATAGCCGGCAGATGTGACAATGACGGTCTGGGTGTTGTCGTCGTAGTCCGCGGAGCCGTAGCCTTTGTAGGCAATAGGGAATGGTGTCTCTACAAACGACTGACGTTTGATGTCGCTCCATGTTATTGCAGAGGCAGACCAACTTTTTGATGTTGTATTCCAGACGTAGGAACGCGATATTGTGCACGATGTGGAGAAGCTGCCTGAAAGCGTCACGCTCTTGATGCGGAAGTGGCGGATGGCGTTCATCTTGGTGCCGAGCATGAAGAGCAGCTTGTAGCCGGTGAGTGTCTGGTCGAATTTCAGACTGACCGTTCCGCCTCCGTTGCTATCGGAGATGGCTCCTTTGCTGCTCGGGACGGCGCAGATGATCGGCGCCGCCTTTGTGTCGTAGATTACCGGCACAGGGTTGCCGCCGTCGCTCATGGCGAACGGAAACGAGATGGTGTATGTGTTGTTGGCGGTGCGCAGAAGAGTGGCGCCGCCGGTATATGGCATATATGCGAAGAAGTCGAACGACGAAGCCTTGGTGTATTCAGTCCAGCGCTTCTTTGTCGCAGTGTCCCAGCCGTATGTCGCCACGTTGTAGGTGGCAGTTTCATTGCTGAATATGGTGTTTGCAGCCGATGCATAGCGTTTCGGCATGTCGTAGTATCCGAACGTGCCCATCGTTGCGGGATGGCGCGTAGGGTCGTAGGCCTCGTAGGGGTTGGCGCGTGTCGCTGTTTTTTGCGGTTGCGCCGAGAATGAGATGTATCCGTGGTTGTCGGCTTGCTGTATGGGCATGTCGGAACCCTCGCAGGCAGAAAGCGTTGCGAGAAGCGCGATAGCGGTTATTTTTGAGATATGTTTCATTCTTGTAGTCAATTCTTTTTACCAGTCTTCAGTGCCTGAGCCGTTGTTTTTTATGTCGGCACCGGGAAGCCATTGCTCCACCATCAAATCGTTGAAAGAGATGCTGTCGCCAGTGTCGGACAATTTGAAAATGTATGTGTATTGGCAGCCCGCCTTCCACTGCATGTATTGCGCCGGCACTGTAGCCGACACCGTTTTGCCGCCGATGCTGGCGGTTATGGTATATGCCCCCTGTTCGTAGGGGATGTTGGCGAGCGGCGGCACGTAGTACCATTTATTGTAGAGAGTAGGGTCTTTGAGGATGTGTATCTGGTCGCCAGCCTCCTCGTAGGGAGTGGTGAGAACCAGGAGTCCGGACGCATCAGCCGCTTCCGACTTCGACATCGTGAGAGTAGGACATGTGCCTGTCGGAATTCCGGTGAGCGGATAGGCGGCGTCGATGGTGCCGCGGAGAGGGGTGTCGGCATTTGCCGGGGTGTCGACGAAACGGCTGTCGCGGAACTTGATGTTGCTTATCGCAACCTCCTTTGTGCCGTCGGGATAGGTGAAGCGGAAGCGCACCTTTGCGATTATCGGCGCGAAAGTCAGAGTGACGCACGACCCGTATGCCGGCGACGTCGACGAAGGGGAGGCAAGCCAAAGGCGGCTTGCGTATGGTGTTGAAGTAGCGGTTGCTGCTTCAGAATATTCAAAATTAAAAGACAAGGTAGCGGTAGCGTTGTCGCCCGAGCTGACCGAAGTCTTTACATCTGGATTGAAGGGACTGTATGCGAAAAAGCGGTAGCTCGTTGCCGAGTAGTCCCAATATTTTATTGTTTGCAGGGTGGCACTTATAGGATTTTCAATGCCAGCATATTCCCAGTCGGCAGTGTTTGTCGTAGAGCTGCCGGCAGAGCCCTGATTGTATGACATTTTATATCCGTCCATCACAATTTGCGGCGATGACGGGTTCGGGGAGTTTGTTGTGGTTTTATATCCCCATGTGCGGAACGTCTGGAAGATAGTCTCGAGACCGTTGCCCGCTGCTTTTGTTTTTGCATCCTGCCAGTTGTTGTTAGTGCTGCTGAAGGCGATGCTTGTCTGTGTATTGTCCGGTTCGGGCACTATTGGTTCGTCCGGCTCGGATTGCGAGCAGGAGAATAGGGAAAGTCCCAACAGAGGAAATATTAGGATGCGATGTTTCTGCATGTCTTCTTGTTTTTTTTAAAGACGGGCGGGGGAGAAACCCCCGTCCGACATATAAATGTGTCCGAGGCGTGTGAAAACACACCTCAGACACAATGTTTTTAGTCAGAATCCAAGGCGTGAGCCATGGAAAAAGAATTATTATTTGACAACGTTGACAACTTTGACAATCTTGTATGACTTTTTGGTTCCATTGTCGTATTCAACAGCGTAGTATGTTTCTTTAGCCGGGTCGGTGACAGTACCTGTCCACTTGAGGGCATTTACGTTGAGAGTGTAGCCAGGACCTGCCGGAACAGAAGTGACTTTAGAGGCAACGCCATCTGTTGTCTCTGTCACAACCATCTTCTTGCCAGCGTAGTCGGTGACAGTCCAAGTCTTGTGAGTAGCGTCGGGGGTTCCTTTCACGAGAGCGTTGGCAACGCTTGCCTCGTTGATTGTCTGAGTGGCATCGGCTTCGAGAGTTACGGTGTACAATTTCTGAGGAGCGACGGTTTTTGCAGCGGTTTCGCCTGCAGCAGGAACATATACAGTTGCATAGATGTCGGTGCCGTTGACATATTCGTTGCCGTTGGTAGTCACCTTGTTGTCCTTGTAGCCGTATGTAGTGAAGCTGTTGTCAGAAACCGTGGTGATTGTTTCCTGGAGACCGTTTGCCTCGTCGTCAACAACAACAGCGTCGAATGAAATGGCTGTCAAACCAGGTTTTGTGCCTGTGCCGCCGGTAGAACCGTTGGTGTCCGGAGAAATCTTGAAGATGTAAGTGTAGGCATATCCAGACTTCCATTCAGTGTATTCGGCAGGAACGGTTGCAGTGGCACCCTTCACGTTGATTGTCTCTTTAGAACCGTCGACAGAAGTGAGCTTGTAGTCGATGCGCAGAGTGATGGCGCTTGCCGCACCTTCCGATGGGAGCACGTTCTGATAGCCGGCGCCGCAGTAAGAAGGTTTCGCTGCATTCTGGCTGAGGTAAGTTGTGCCTTCAGGAATCGTGCCTTCGGCCTGGTTTTTGTAGTTGACAGCGCCGAATTTCTTAAAATTCAATACGCCATTCTCACCTTCAGTTGCAGTGAATTTTACGTGAGCCTTGTTGTAGTCTTTCTTATCCTTGTTGACGATACCTGTTGTAGGGAAGTACACTGTCAATGTTCCGGAATTGTTGAATTTTCCGATGAGTGTGCCTTCTGGGTTGGCTGTGGCTGTGGTGCTTGTAGCGTCGTAGAACTTCACGTCGCTGATTACATAACCTTGAACAGTCTCGAAGAGAGCCATGCGCACCTTGCTGGCAAGGTGACGGAAACTCATTGATACAGAAGTCGTGTTGTAGTCTTTCTCTTCAACAGTCTTCATGTCGGAAATGTAGCACTCGCTGAGAGTGTTTACGTTGCCGGAGAGAGTGTAGGCGGCAGTGGCGAGTTTGTCTTTGTCGACGTGTGTCGGAGTAGCGTATTCTGACGCCGCACCCTTACCCATTGAGAAAGCTATGAAATCGTAGGATGCGCAAGAGTGGTCCCAATACTTGATGGTCTGTTGCTTTACTCCGCTCTGTGCGAGAGAAGCGGCAGGCTTGGTTCCCTTTACCGTCATGTCCTGATTTACATACTCCCAACCAGCACGGTTTGACTCTGAAGAGAATGCTGGATCGTCTTTGAAGTTCACGTTGTAGTGGTCAAAAGCGTATACTTTGTTGTTGGCTGCGTCTTTCTCGTTGTTTTTGAAACCGACAACTACAAAGTTGTTTTCGAGAAGTTCTGCTGCAGTGACGCCGGTCGATGTGGCGCGTGTGATTTTGCCCGTGTCGCCACCGAAGTTGATTGCTGAAGTGGCTCCATTTTGTTCATTTCCCTGAATTTCTCCCAAGAAATCGTCGCTTGAGCAGCTGGCGAGAGCCAATGCCGAAGCGGCTGCGATAAAATACTTGTTCATAAAATACTTGTTCATAAAATTAAAATAGTTCGTATTGTTTATTATTATATTTGAATTGCGTGTTGATTACATGTCGAATATCCATTCTTTTTCTTCGTAGTCCTCCACCACAGCATCGAAGCCGGAGCCTCCGGACCGGTTGGGGACAGGCACCTTGTCCATGTCGAGCTCCACCGTGATTACACCTCCCCGGAACAGCCGTCGTGCCTGGTCGGTGACGTCAAACACGAACGTGGAGTCTTTGCCGTTGTAGAACTGCATTTTCACGTCAATATAGTGGCGGTTGTTAAGGTCGGCGTCCCTCACTTTCTGCAGCGATTCCAGATATGCTCGCGCGTCAAGTTTGCTCGGGTTTAGTTTCGGGATGCCGAAAGTAAGCACCTTTCCGCCTATCACGTCGACCTTGTCGCCGTTCTTGTCGGCAACGTCCTGCTTCATCCGCATGAAGAAGTTCACGGTGATGGCGTCAGCCCCCGTCACGCCTGTGTTGAGGTTTACGGAGCGAGCCATACCGCTTAGATTGGCGTTCCCCTCTACGGCTGTCACCTTTCTGCCGTTGTGGTCGTTGTTGCGCAGAATCACTTGTACCAAATAGATGTAGGTCACTGGCTGCAGCTCCATCTCGAGCTGCCGTACCCAGCAGTTGCGGTTCTCGTCGAACGTGAATCCGTCCAGATTCTTGTTTATCTCAATTCCTCCACGGTATCCGGCAAACAGCTCCTCCGGCTGATAGAAGGAGCGCGTGAACTGCGGCGAGTTGTAGAGCGCCGGGTATATTGTCTGTCCGGTGTAAGCTGTGACGTGGTCGTAGGTGGTGTTTTCGTCGATACGCACACTCTGTACCCCGTCGGGAGTGTTGATGTTGTTCCAGGCAAGAATGTCCCAAAAACCGAAATCGTATTTGGCTTGGAGGTGGTTGCCGACGATTGAGTGCCTGTAAGGGGCATTGTGGACACCGAACTGGACGTTGCCGGTGAAATAGCGGCGCACCTCGAAGGCGTCAGGCTCTGTGTAGCCGATAGTGCCAAACATTTCCTCGTCGGTGTTGTCCCATCCGTAGATCCACTCCGCTTGCCAGTCGTATTCGGTGTCGTACTTGAAAATGTAGTTCCATATCACTTTCAAGTCGAGATCGACGGTCGGTATCTCCATATCGATGTCGGCGCCGCCCTGGTGGAGATGGAGTTTAGGCTCGCGCACGCATCCCGTTGCGACAAGGCATAACAATGCAAAACACATGACGGCAGCCTTGTTGCAGGCTTTGCGGCTTGCATCAAGGATGATTCGTGATATGAGTTTTGTTATATTGCGCATTGTTGCTATGTTTTGTCTAATAGTTGATTGCCGTTTCTCGGTTTCTGAAACTTACGCCTTTCTTGTTGTTGCGTCTGTAGAGCATGTCGTAGCTGAGCGTTATCTCCACCCTGGTAGGGCCAAGCCATGAGAAGCGGTGCTGCCTCTTTTGGAAATCCTTGGCATCGCCGTACCACTTGTAGTAATATTGCTCTTTGTCGGTGTCGGGGTCTACGGGGCATTTCCACTGATAGGGGTCGTAGTTGGTGCTGAGATATCCAGCCTGCAGCCCGAACTCCAGCTTCCAATGTCCGGAGCGACCTAACGGGACGACATAGCCTATACCCAAACCAGCGCCCCAGCCTTCGCCTTCCCATCCGCGTTTCTCATCGAAGCAGATGTTGTATAGGTACGCGTGCGCGTATAGACTGAGGTATAAACCTCTGAAAGCCGCGCCTTCTCCCGGTTTGCGTTTGCGGATGTCGCCGCTGCGCAGATAGTAGCGGGTGTGCAGCTGATAGTTTCTGACCTGAAAATATTTATGCTCATCATAGTGCTGCCACCACGGGCAGTCGAAACTTGCACCGTAGGTGAAATGACCATGAAGCGGATAATATTCCAACGCAACGTTTGGAATAGGGCAGAAGCGGTCGTAGCCCGGCATGTAGGCAAAGTCAAACAGCACGTTTGTCTTCACGCTCAGCACCTCGCGACGCGGCAAAGTCGAGGCGGGTGTTGTCGCTGGGATGATGTATGCCGGTGTGATGTCGGCATTTTGGATGCGCAGATGGCAGTCGGCGACAGTTGCCGGAATGGTTGCAGCTATAGGTCGTGGAGCCAGGTCGTTGCTGTCGATGTTGGCAAGCCGTTTGTCAACGACAATTATTCTCACTGCGCGCAGTTTCGGAAAATATTCTTTCAGCAGGTAGCGCCATAGCTTGCCGCCGTCGTGCCGCTTCATAGCCGCCTTAAGACGTTGGGTGTCGTCGGCGTAGAGAGTGATTAAGGAGTCGACATCATGGAATTTGGCGTCGTGTTTCAGCATCATCATGGTGTAGAGCAGGTCGTAGTCCTCAGCCACAACGTCGTATTGGATGTGGTTGGTGCCGATGCCGTAGCTTCGAAGCAGAGCGTCGACCGATGCGCGACGTTGGTTTGCCAGACGACGGTTGTTGTCGTATGGGCCTTCTGGAGAAGCGGCGGCACGTCCGAAAACAACGCCACTATCCCCAAGCCTTTGAAGCTCTGGGATAAGCACATCAGTAATCCATTCCCTATCTTGGTCGCTGATGTTGATCCTATTTACAACAAATTTTATTGGACGCGAATTTTGGATAAAGATGCTGTCAGCGGTTATTCCTTCAGCAGCCATATCCATTGCTAAACCAATAATTAGTGTAATTATCAGTCTGGTATATCTCACTCTTTTTTACCTGTTCCTTTAAACCTTTTTATGCCACAAACACTGATTGAAGTTGGAAAGTATGGTGTCGTGACAGACCTATATTAATCGTTGATGTGTTGATTAAAATATAACCTGCTTTTAATAGCGGATGCAAATTTACAAAGAATACAAATACGGGGGGGGGGAAAATTTAAATATTTTTTTGTTGTTGATGCTGTTATTTTATGTTAACGAAGCTTTGGCTTGGAGATATTCGGCGAAGATGCGGGCTGCGCTCTCCACCTTGGCAGCGCAAGGACGCGACTTGTAGTATTCGGCTGTGCGAGGCGATGCCTCGTAGGTCGACACTGCTTTGTCGTGGCCTTTCAGTCCGAGGATTTCGGCGCAGATGAGCGAGCCGTTTTGCTCGCGCGATTTCTCAAGAAGCTGTTGTACAACCTTGTAGCAAGCCGATTTGCCTTCGCGGTCGGCACCGTCGGTCTGACCGCAGTCGAGTCCCGCAAGCGACACGATGCCCGACACGGCGCCGCACATCATGCGAAGCCTCCCAACGCCGCCGCCGAAACCTGCGGCAATGCGTTTTGCGAGGTCGTCGCTGAGTCCGTAGATGTCGGCGAAAGCCGCCACTACTGATTGGCAGCAGCCATAGCCTTGCATAAAATTGTCGACAGCGCGCTGCACGCGCTCTTCAAGTTCCGGTGATAAGATCGTATAGTCCATAGTTATGAAAACAGTTCCATTTGCTCTGGAATGTTGGGGTTCGCGTGACTCTTTTCCGGTTCTTTATGATTCTCTATTTCGGGTTCTTCAGGCTCTTCGGCAACGATTGGAATTGCGTTTGTCGGCGGTGTGGGCATCAGCCAGTCGGAATATTCGGTTGTGTAGTCGATGGCAGATATTCCCGACAGCGGAGCCGCATGGTGTTGAGCCTTTTTCTTGGCTTTCTTTTCTGCCTTTTGGATTGAAATCTCGTTTTTTGCTGATTCCAGCTCGTCTTTCAGCGCCACAATCTGTTGGCGGAACTCCTGCTCCTTGTCGGCATAGTGCTTTTTGTTGCGTTCCAATTCCTTTTTCAACTGCTCGTAGACAGAAGAAATCTCGTCTTTCGTGCTGTTGAGGTCGTCGATTTGCAATTGTTTTTGCGACAGTTCATTGTTGAGTTTCTCCACGGTGTCTTCGAGCTTGGCGCGAGTGACTTCGATTTCAGCCATCTTTGCGGTGTCGCCGGTCTCGTTAAGTTTCTCGTGCAAGGCATAGAGCTCGTCGTTCTGGCTTTGGATTGTGGACCGCATGCTTGCCAACTCATTGTTGCGCACGGCAAGTTCGTTTTGGAGCTTTTCCAGTTCCTCGCTGCTTGTCGCTGGGGCATTTTTCAGCGCTAACTTTTCATCTTCGGCTTCGGCGAGTTTGCGTTTTGTCTCTTCCAGCTCTAAGGTGGCCTGCGAGAGAGCCGTAATGCGTGCCGTCAGCGCTTCTGCTTCGGTTTTGGCGTTGCTTTTTATGGTCTCGAGTTCGGCGTTTAGACGCTCGATTTCCGCCTCCTTCTCGTTTGCGTCGTCGGGTTGTGATGACAATTCGGCAATGCGCGCCTCCTTCTTCGCCACGTCTGCTTTGGCGGCAAGGATTTGAGCCGCCGAGTCGGTGGCCTTGCGTTCGGCGTCGGCTTTGATTTCGGCAATTTCGTTTTGCAGATTCTCGTTTGCCGCGCGCAAGTCATCGTTGTCCTGTCGCAATGCCTGCAGTGCCTCATCGTTGACAGCCGCCACTTTGATTTTGTTCATCAGACTTTTGCATTCCAGCTGATACTGCTCGCGTTCAGCCTCTGCTGTGGCAGCGCGGTTTTCCAATGCCGATATGCGGTCGTTGAGCGTGGTTTTCTGCCTGTCAAGGCTTAGAATGCGGTTTCGCAGCTCTTCGTTTTTCGTCTTGTATTCGTTCATCTGCTTTGAAGCCTCCGACGATTTGTTGGCAAGGTCCATACGGTCTTTTTGCCATTGCTGGCGAGCGGCTTCCTCCGCCTCCTGCTTGATTTGCTGCAGGAAGTCGGTGAGCGTTGATCCGATGAGGCTTCTCACGTAGTTGGCTTGCGCGTCTTTGTCGATGCATTCACGCACGTATTCCGGCAATGACGTGTTGAGCACAGAGGTTACCTTGTCGACCACTTCATCGCTTATGGCGTCTTCAACATCCTTCTGTGAGATTTTAGCCACTTCCGGAACAGGCGGTGGCAATGGCTTTTCGTTTTCTTTTTTGAACGGGTTGATGTAAGACGGCGAGTTTGTCTGCGATGAGTTCTCGTTGCCCATATCTTCTTTGTCGGGAAAACCCAACATTGCTTTTAGGTTGTTTATGATTGACATATATTCAGTTATCTTCTGTTGTTGGTTTTACAATGATTCCTAATCCCGTCTTGCCGTTTATTCCGATTTGCAGCGGTCGGCTGAAACGCACGGAACGCAAATGGTCGGACTCGTAGACGGCAGGCATGCTGTCGAGATATTCAATGTCGCAGATGTCGCCGTTCTTGTCGTTTATGGTGAAATACCCGACGCCGAACGATGTGAGATTCTGAAAGAAATGCGTGCCCTGGCTTGGCTCTATGCGGTATCCCGGCAGTGCCGTTTCTGCAATCACGCGTGCGGCTGAGATGTGCGCCCATTTCACGGGGATGCCCAGTGCGGGGTCGCTTGAGCCCCATCGTCCGGGACCTATCAGAATATATCCCTTGTCGGCTTCTACGTATGACTTGTTGAGCTTCTCTATCTCGCGTGCCACTATAGGGTTGTTGAACGAGGAGAAGTTCTGCGTCTTGACATACACCACGTCGGTGACACCGTCCATCATTCCGTGTCCGAGAGCGCTGGATGTCTTCATGATCAGCTGGCTGTCGGATGTCTGCATGATTTTCTCATCGAGCATCTCTTTGCGGTCGACAATCGGACGTATCTGCAACCAATATACGTTGCCTTTTGTCTCTCCGTGCTTGTCGATGCATCCGGCAAATTCGATTTCCACCGGACGACGCATCTCTTTTTCTCCTTCGGAAAGCATGAAGTCTACAATCTCAGCAAGCGGGAATGCTTTGTGTTGCAGCACGTTGGCGAATGTAACCACGCGGCGTCCGTTGCCGTACTCGCTGTCGCGAATCACTTGGTCGTAGGGGTCGAAAGTCGACACCATATAGCGCAATGAGCCATTTTTTGCCGCGTCCTGCACACGTATTTTCTTTATGTTGAACCCGTCGTCGACCTTGAATCCGCCTTCAACGTCTTTAAGGTCGAGGGCGTAGAGTTGGGTCTGTGTGTCGCGCAGAGCAAGGTCGAGAGTGCTTGTTTGCAGCACTTTGTCGGGATGTCTTGGCGAAAAACGCAGTGCCAAACCTCCGTCAACGATGTATTTACCGAGTCCTACGGCAATTTCTGCCACTCCGTCCTCGGGCATCTCGTCGTTGATGGGGTAATAGTTGAGCGAGCGGCCCACTCCTGCAAACGATGGGTAGTAGTATCCGTCGTGCTCCGCGCCAGCCACCTCTTGTATGATTATAGCCATCTTTTCTTGGTCGATAAGATTGCTTGTGGCGGTCATGTATGCTTTGCTGTCGGCATAGAACACTGACGCATAGACGCTTTTTATGGCGTCGCCGAGCAGATGCAGCATCTCCTCCTTGTTGTCGAGACGCGGCACCATATATGTGGAGTATATGCCGGCAAAGGGCTGATAGTGCGAGTCTTCGAGAAGGCTTGAACTGCGTATCGCCAACGGCTTGTCGATAACCTCAAACAAGGCAAGAAAGTCGTCTTTAAGCTGCGACGGCAGTTTTGCGTTTATGAAACAGCGCAGAATCTCCTCGTCGGGGGCGTCAGACAGGGCGATGGGATATAGGTTGTTTTCTTCCATGAATTGGTCGAAAATGTCGGTGCAGAGCACCACCGTTCGCGGAATTGACACTGTGACACCGTCAAAATTGTCGCATATCGGATATTTCTTTATGATAGAGTCGATGAAAGCCAGGCCGCGTCCCTTGCCGCCAAGTGAGCCTTGGCCGATGCGGGCGAAATTGGAGTAGTAGTCGAAGCGGTTTTTCTTGAAAATGGCAACGACTCCTTTGTTCTTCATCCTGCGGTATTTCACAATCAGGTTGAAGAAGAATTTCTTTACCTCTGCCGCCTCGCTGATTTCGCGGAAACGATGGGCTTGAATGATTTCGGCGATGGGAAACATCGCGCGCGAATACAGCCACCGCGAGATGTCGTTGCGTGAGGCGTGGTACAGCAGCGACTCGTCTGGAATTTTGAATAGGTTGTCCTGAAACTCTTTCAGGTCGGTTATGCGCATCACTTCCTCTCCGGTCTCGGGGTTGCGTATCACGAAATCACCGAAACCGAAATTGTCGGTGATGATGCGCCCAAGGTCGACAGGAAACTTCTTGGAATTCTTGTCGAGAAACGAGATGCCCATTTCTTTGGCGTAGACTGCATTCTCGGTCTCTGACGATTCCATAATGATGGGGACATAGGGGTCGATTTCCTTTATCTCTTTGGCAAGGCGGATGCCGGCGTGCTTGTCCTTCTCTCCGTCTCTGCTGAACGACACGTCGGTGATTACGCCAAGAATCTCGTTCTTGTACTTGTTGTACAAAGTCATCGCCTCCTCGTATGTGCGTGCCAAAATGACTTTTGGACGTCCGCGCATACGGAGCATCTGCTCGTGCTCATTGAGCGCTTCGGTTGAGAAAATTAGCGATTGCTTCAGCAGAAACTTGTATAGGTGGGGCAACACTGATGAGTAGAAGCGCACGGAGTCTTCCACAAGCAGTATGGTTTGGATGCCAACTTCAAGAATGTCGTTGTCGCTGTTCATCTTGTCTTCCATCAATTTGATGATAGCAAGAAGCAGGTCGACGTTGCCGAGCCAGCTGAACACATAGTCGACGCCGGAGAAGTCTTCGTTGGCAAGACGCCGCGACACTTCGCGTGAGAATGGAGTCAATACGATAAACGGAATGTCGGGATAGCTTGACTTGATGTTTTTGGCTTCGCGGAATGTGAGTCCGATGTCGTTGCCAGGCATCGCGATGATTAAATCGAACGACTTGCTTCTTAAAAGATCGTGGGCGTCCTCGTAGCTGCTTGCCTGTGCCACGCGAGGGGGGGAACTCAGATTGAGCGATGTGTACTCAAAATACAGCTGCTCTTCGATGCGTCCGTCTTCCTCCATCATGAAGGCGTCGTAGGGCGAGGCGATGAGAAGCACATTGTAGATGCGGCGCTGCATCAAATCTTGAAAAGCAGTGTCGCGCAAGTAGAGTTGACTAAGTTTAGCCTCGTTCATTCGTTCTCGTTTTTCTATTCTTGTACAAATTTACGGAAATCTGACGTATTATAAGAATATTTTGCCATGAATGTTTATAAAAATATATCTGCTCTTAAATATATAATAATGTGTGTAAATAATTGGGGCTTGTTTCTGTCGCAAAAGAAGGAAAACGGAGTGAAAAAAGTTTCCGAAATAAGTAACGGAGAATCAATGTGTTGTGAAAAAAGTTAAAAAGAGGGGCAAAAAAAGATGCGGAAAAGTTTGGCGGGAAAGGTAAAAGGCAGTACCTTTGCAACCGCAAAAGCGAAACAGACCGGTGGTCGTGAAGCTTTGGCGTGATGCCGGAGGGCGTCGGACCGGCGCGGACGCGGGGTTCTGGAAAAGAAACTTGAAAAAAAAGTTCGCGAAAAATTTGGCGGTTAAAAATAAAGGCAGTACCTTTGTAACCGCTTTCCGAAAAGGAAACGGCGCAGAGAACATTGAAATGATGCGATAAAGAGACAAGACGAAGGAAGAGGGCGGAAGCCCTCCGTCAAGAGAAGAAAGAGCGCAGATGCCGGGACGATCCGAGGTTGTTGGTCTGGCTGTCGGAATGACAGAGAAAAATAAAAGAACAAGATAAACAACGGAGAGTTTGATCCTGGCTCAGGATGAACGCTAGCGACAGGCTTAACACATGCAAGTCGAGGGGCAGCGAGGGAGTGGCAACACTTCTGTCGGCGACCGGCGCACGGGTGAGTAACGCGTATGCAACCTGCCCTTCACAGGGGGATAACCGGGAGAAATTCCGACTAATACCGCATACGTCCTCCGGGGGCATCCTTGGGGGATGAAAGATTTATCGGTGAAGGATGGGCATGCGTGATATTAGGTAGTTGGCGGGGCAACGGCCCACCAAGCCCACGATATCTAGGGGTTCTGAGAGGAAGGTCCCCCACATTGGTACTGAGACACGGACCAAACTCCTACGGGAGGCAGCAGTGAGGAATATTGGTCAATGGACGAGAGTCTGAACCAGCCAAGTAGCGTGAAGGATGAAGGTCCTACGGATTGTAAACTTCTTTTATAAGGGAATAAACCCTCCCACGTGTGGGAGCTTGTATGTACCTTATGAATAAGCATCGGCTAACTCCGTGCCAGCAGCCGCGGTAATACGGAGGATGCGAGCGTTATCCGGATTTATTGGGTTTAAAGGGAGCGCAGGCTGCGAGGCAAGTCAGCGGTCAAATGTCGGGGCTCAACCCCGGCCTGCCGTTGAAACTGTCTTGCTAGAGTTCGAGTGAGGTATGCGGAATGCGTTGTGTAGCGGTGAAATGCATAGATATGACGCAGAACTCCGATTGCGAAGGCAGCATACCAACTCGCGACTGACGCTGAGGCTCGAAAGCGTGGGTATCGAACAGGATTAGATACCCTGGTAGTCCACGCAGTAAACGATGAATACTAACTGTTCGGAGGGCGACCTCTGAGTGGTAAAGCGAAAGCGTTAAGTATTCCACCTGGGGAGTACGCCGGCAACGGTGAAACTCAAAGGAATTGACGGGGGCCCG